>OLGB01000020.1_pt1 | contig 218103 bp, 204 predicted proteins | sample 1605691 | NCBI WGS metagenome assembly OLGB01 (sample SAMEA3888925, study PRJEB22519) | human gut metagenome | biome: human gut; feature: human-associated habitat; material: faeces | place: Denmark | collected 2010 | reverse complement strand
GTCCCTATCCTTCTTCTCTTTTTTCCTCCTGTCCAAGATGTATTGTATACCTACACTTGTATGAACGGGCTTGTATGAACGGGCTTGCATGTTTGCGCGCCATCGTGTACAATATACCAGTACGCATTCGGTTTGCCGCGCTAAGCGGGGAGTTAGCGGTGCCCTGTACCTGCAATCCGCTACAGCAGGGCCGAATGCCTGGCCTGAGGCGTTCGTGTGTGGGGTCGGACCCCGGTAAGGAGCGTTGAGCGTCGGGTCCCGTGCAATCGGACGCCGTGAACCATGTCAGATCCTGACGGAAGCAGCATTAAGCGGACTGTCCGGTGTGCCGCGGGGCAACCTGAAAGGAGTCACCTGCCGGATCATCGCCCATGCGCGGCCAGTCGAAAGCCGGGTGCGCGGCAATATGTTTGAACCGGCGTCGTAACAGGCGTCGGTTCCCTTTTTGTGGCCGTGAGGTTGTGCCGCGGATGTGCGCGGCTGTGATAGGGACGCCGCTTTGGCGGAAGAAAAGGCGAGGTGTGCAATGGAGCAGTTTTCCGTTTTCGACATCATCGGCCCGCGCATGACGGGGCCGTCCAGCTCCCATACGGCCGGCGCGGTGCGCCTGGCCAATATGGCGCGCAAAATTGCAGAAGATGACGTGGCCGAGGCGGCGTTCACGCTGTATGGCTCCTTTGCCGAAACGGGCAGGGGACACGGCACCGACAAGGCGCTCATCGCGGGCGCGCTGGGGTTGCTGCCGGATGATCCCCGGATCAAGGATGCCTATCGCATTGCCCGCGAGATGGAGGTGCCGGTAGACGTCACCTTTTCGGAGGAGCCGGTGCGGCAGCCGAACACGGCTCGCATCCGCATTACCGGCTCCGGCGGGCGCGTCACGGAAGTGATCGGCGTCTCCGTGGGTGGCGGCAACATCCTCATTACGGAGATCAATGGCCTGAGCGTGGAGCTGACCGGCGATTATCCGACGCTTGTGGCGCAATATCGGGATGAGCCTGGCGTGATTGCGGAAATTTCGCACGTGCTGGCGCAGCTCAAAATCAACATTGCGTTTATGCGCGTATTCCGCCACGGCAAGGGGGAAGATGCCTATATGACCATCGAAACCGACCAGCCCATCAATGCCGACATGCTACACATGATTCAGATGCTCTGTCCCACGTTGCAGCGCGTGTTCGCCGTCTGAAGGAGGTCCAAGATGTTAGCAGACGTATTCGAAAACGGCGAGTCCATCCGCCGGTATTGCCTGGAAAACCAGATTTCCATTGCGGAGGTCATGCAACGGCGGGAAGAACACCTGTCCGACATGTCCCGCGCCGAGATTCGGGCGGAGATGTATAAAAACCTGGTCGTCATGCGCGATTCGGTCCGGCGCGGCCTGTCCGAACGCATGGAGTCGGTGAGCGGCCTGTCTGGCGGCGAGGCGATGCGCCTGTTCCGCTATGGTAAGCTGACGCCGTTTTCCGGCGCGAATGCGTGCCGCGCGGCTGCGTCGGCCATGGCGGTGGTCGAGGTCAACGCTTCGATGGGCTGTATCGTCGCGGCGCCGACCGCCGGCGCGAGCGGCATTTTGGCGGGCGTGCTGATCGAGAGCGGGCATGAGCGCGGCTGGTCGGACGACCAGTTGATCGACGCCCTGTTTACGGCCGGCGCAGTGGGGCTGATTTTCGCCAAGAACGCCACCATTTCCGGCGCGGGCGGCGGTTGCCAGGCGGAGACCGGCGTGGCTGCGGCCATGGCTGCGGCGGCGCTCGTCGAGGCGAGCGGCGGCGCGCCGGTGCAGGCGCTGGATGCGGCTGCGATGGCCATCAAAAATGTGCTGGGCCTCATCTGCGACCCGGTGGCGGGGCTGGTGGAATGCCCGTGCATCAAGCGGAACGCGCTGGGCGCCGTCAACGCGATGATCTGCGCCGATATGGCGCTTGCCGGCGTTACCAGCCTGATCCCGTTTGACGAGGTCGTGGCGACCATGTATCAGGTGGGGCAGGACATCCGGCCGGAGTACCGCGAAACGGCGCGCGGCGGCCTGGCCGTGACGCCGACGGCCAAAAAGGTGGCCGACCGGCTCAAGCGCATGCAGGGCTGACGGCCGGTCGTCCGGCAAAGGGATTTCAACCGGGTAAAAAGCGGTCCATTCCCAGTTGGGAATGGACCGCTTTTGTATGCCGATCCCGCCGTTACAGCAGCCCAAGCTCCTGGAACACGGCGTCCACGCGTGTGCCGATGGCTTCGATGCTGTCGAGCCGCCCTTCGGACATGCAGGGGACGATGCGCACGTTTGGCAGGCGCGAGGCATATTCGAGGTATTTCAAGCGTGCCCGGCGCTGAATGTCGGGAATGGACTCGTAGATGTCCTGTCCGTCGCCGCCTACATAGTCGCGATAGCCCTTTTTGCGTACGTTGCCGGCGGCCTGCTCCAGATCCATATCGAACAGCAGGTGGGTGTCGGCCCGCGGAATGCCGAAATGCTCGTGCTCGAGGGAGAGTACAAAGTCCAGCAGATCGGGCTTGCCCGCGTCGCAATCGCGGATGGACTGGTACACGGCGTTGGAGAGCACATACCGGTTGATGAGCAGGATGTCCGCGGCGGAGCGGTATGAACGCAGCGCCTCAAACCGGTCGAGCGCGAACCACAGCGCCATGCTCTTGCCGTCCACGGCGTTGGCGCGCACGCCCTCGCTGCCGGTCAGCAGTTTGCCGATTTCCCGGCCGAAAAACGAGTCATACATCGGGAAGGACCGCTGATCCACCCGCCGTCCCGCGTCGGTGAGCCGCTGGGCGGCGCGCTGCATCTGCGTGCCCTTTCCCGTGCCGTCAATGCCTTCGAAAGCGACGATATATGGCATGTCTCATCCTTTCGTAATGCGCTCCATGGCGCGGATCGTGTTTTCGCGCGTGGCGAACGCCGTCATGCGGAAATAGCCTTCGCCCGCGCGGCCAAAGCCGGCGCCCGGCGTGCCCACGATGTGGTGGCGCTCCAGCAGCTCGTCATAGAAGCGCCAGCTGTCGCCGTGCGGCACGCGGAGCCAGATGTAGGGCGCGTTCACGCCGCCATACACGGTGTAGCCGGCCGACTGGAGCCCCTCGCGGATGATGCGGGCGTTTTCCATGTAGTCGGCGATGACGGACTTGAGCTGCGCGTAGCCCTCGTCGGAATAGGCGGCGGCGGCGCCGCGCTGCGTGATGTAGGAGACGCCGTTGAACTTGGTGGCCATGCGGCGGCCCCACATGGCGTTGAGCGAGACCGTGTTGCCGAATGTGTCGCGGTACTGCAGCGACTTGGGGACGACCGTGTAGGCGCAGCGCGTGCCGGTGAATCCGGCCGTCTTGCTCATGGAGCGGAACTCGATGGCGCATTCGCGCGCGCCGTCGATCTCATAGATGCTGTGCGGCTTGTCGGGCTCGCCGATGTAGGCTTCGTAGGCGGAGTCGTATAGCAGCAGCACCCCGTTTTTCTGGGCATACCGGACGATCTCCTGCAGCTGCGCGCGGGTGAGCATGGCGCCCGTCGGGTTGTTCGGATAGCAGAGGTACATGACGTCCACCGCCTCCCGGGGCATTTCCGGCATGAAGCCGTTTTCCGCCGTGCATGGCAGGTAGACGATGCGCTCATACCCGCCGTCGATATAGCGCCCGCCGCGGCCGGACATGACGTTGGTGTCCACGTAGACCGGATAGACGGGGTCCGTGACCGCGACGATGCAATCGCGCGAAAACAGCTCCTGGATGTTGCCCACGTCGCACTTGGCGCCGTCCGATACAAAGATTTCCTCGGTGGAAACGTCGATGCCGCGGCTTTGATAGTCCCGCTTTTGAATGGCCTCGCGCAGGAACTCGTAACCGTGATCCGGGCCGTATCCATGGAAGGTCTCGGCCGCGCCCATTTCCTCGACCGCCGCATGCATGGCGGCGATGACGGCCGGCACGAGCGGACGCGTGACGTCGCCGATGCCCATGCGGATGATGTCCGCCTCCGGGTGCGCCGCCTGGAACGCGGCCGCGCGTCTGCCCACTTCAGAAAACAGGTAGTTGCCCTGCAACAGGCTGTAGTCGCCATTGGCTGTAAACATGCCAAACCTCCTCAGATCGCAAATGTGACAACTAAGAGTGTAGCACACCCGGCCGTTTGCTGCAAGCGGACGCGTTCGACCGGTTTTGTGGCAATGGCGGCGCGCCGATGCGCGAATGTCGCCCGGACGGGCCGGATGCCCCGAAAGGGTTGTCGAATTGGCGGGGAGAAAAGCGCCCTGGGCCTGTGCGCAATCCGAATGTTTCGACAAGCTCACATCCCTATAATAGCAGCAGGGAATGGAGAGCATATGACGCAGACGACCAGGGTAGAAGAAAAACAGAACCGCTTTTTGCAGTATGTCAAGCGGCGTGCGTTTCTCGGCGAATTGCTGATCTTTTTTGTCGCGCTGTTGCTGGGGCGCATCTGCATTGCGGGCGACATCGCGCCGTTTGGCCTCGCATTTTTAGCCGCGGCCGCCATCTCCGGCTGCAATGCGCACTATGCGCTGGCCGGCGCGGTCTTTGGCGAAATACTGCTGCAGGCGGAGCCGCAGTACCCGGCCGTGTGCGCGTGCGTGCTGTACTATGTCATGCACCTGCTCTGGAATTGCTGGAGCAGGAAAAGCGCCAAGCTGGATCAGCTGTTCCTGCTGTTCCTGGCGCAGGCGGCGCTGCTGCCCATCTTTTATGCCGGCGACGTGCCCACGCTGCTGCGCGCGCTTATCAACATCGGCCTGTGCGAGTTTTCCGCGCTGGCGATGCAGAGCGCCCTGCGCACGCTACGGGCGCTGGGCAACCGGCACGTCCTGTCGGATGCGGAACAGGTCAGCATCAGCCTGTCCTTTGGCATTTTGCTGCTGGCCGTCACGGATGTGCAGGCGTTTGGCTTTTCCCTGCCGGTGGTGCTGCTGCTCGTGTTCGCCATGATCGCCGCGCTGGCGCGGGGCGTCAGCGGCGTGGCCGTCTCGGTGGCGCTCGGCGTCGTGCTCACGGTCGGGGGCGATTTTACGCTGATGTTTGTCGGCAGCCTTGCCGCCTGCACGCTGGCCGGCTCGCTGATGCGACGCATGGACACCATCGGCGTGTTCGGCGGGTTCCTCGCGTGCAGCCTGGTGGCCGGCACCTATGTCTACACGGCGTCGCACACGATCAACCTGCTGAACCTGGCCGTGTCCGGCGCCATCTTTTTGCTCATCCCGCGCACCCAGCTGCTGGCGCTGTGCGCATATCTGGATGCAGACAAGAACCGGGAGCGCTTTTCCGAAAAGGCCATGAAGCGCATGAAAGAGCACACCGCGCGGGACATCCGGCAGACCGTGGGCGTCTGCCGGGAAGTGGCGCGGCTGTTCGAGGTGCCGGGGGAACAGCGCGAGCCGGCGGATGCGCAGATGCAGTGGACGGCGCAGGCCGCCGCGAGCGTGTGCATGGACTGCTCGCTGCGCAAGATGTGCTGGCGCGACCCGCGCCTGGCGGCGCAGGCCGTCTCCGCCATGCTGCAGGCGCACGAGCGGGGCGAGCGCATCCGCATCCGCAGGCCGTTTGATCCCTCCTGCAAGCACATGCCGCAGATGGCGGCCGCGGCGTGGCAGGCGCAGAACCAGTATCTCGTGCAGTCTGCCCTGCGGCAGCAGACGGCGCGGCAGTATCAGTTTGTCAACCGGCAGCTCGTCGGGATCTGCGACGTCATCGATACGCTGGCGCAGCGCGTCAGCGAGGAGTGCTGGCTGGACGAGGACCTGGAACGCGGCGTGGCGCAGAGCCTGGACCGGCATGGCATCCGCGTCCTCGGCGTGGACGCCTCGTTCCCGCACGGCAAGCTCCGGCTCGATGTGCGCGTCTCCGCGACCTATGTGGACCAGCCGCTGCCGGTCTGCGAGGCGGTACGCGCCGCAATCCGGCGGCCGGTCTCCGTGCTGTCTGCCCGCAAGGAGGGGCGGCAGGGGCTGCTGGTGCTGGAGGAGGCGCAACCTCTGCGCGCCATGATGGGCACGGCCAGCGCACCCATCAGCCGCAGCGGCGTGAGCGGGGACAGCACGGGCGAGCGCCGCCTGCCGCTCGGGCGCGTGCTCTATGCCATCAGCGACGGCATGGGGGCGGGGGAATCGGCCCGTAGCGAGAGCCAGGCGGCCATCCGGCTGCTGTTTGACCTGTATGCCAGCGGGTTTTCGCGCGACGTTGCGCTCGAGAGCGTCAACCGGCTGCTGCTCAAGCGGGAACAGGACATGTATGCCACGCTCGATGCGCTGTATCTGAACCTGCGCAGCGGGCAGGCGGAGTTCATCAAGTGCGGCGCGCCGCCCACCTTCGTCTATCGGGCGGACTGCCTGCACACCGTTTCGGCGGAGGCGCTGCCCGCCGGCATCGTCGACGAGGCGACGCCCGCCGTCCAGCGGGCGCGTATCCGCAAAAACGATGCGATCATCATGTTTTCCGATGGGGCGCTGGACGCGCTGGGCGACCGCACGCAGCAGGCGATCTGCGAGGCGCTGGACGATGCGCCGGACAGTCAGACGGCCGCAGACCGGCTGTTGGAGACGGCGCTGGCCGCCGGGGCAGAGGACGATATGACCGTCATGGTCATCCAGATTGCGTGAATGGCATGGAAGTGTCGGCGGAGCTGTTTTTGCTCGACAACCTGCTCATGGACTGGCTGATGCTGCGGCTGGCCGCCGCCATCGGCGGCCTCCGGCTGCGGCCGTGGCTGTCCCTTGCCGCGGCGCTGCTCGGCGCCGCGTATGCGCTGCTCTCGCTGACGGCGCTGCCCGTGCTCAACCGGCTGCCCTGCAAGCTGGCGCTGTGCGTCGCCGCGTCGCTGCCGCTCGTGCACGCGCCACGCGATCTGCCGCGCGCGATAGTGGCGCTGTTCGTCGCCGCCTGTTTTCTCGGCGGGCTGCTGTTTGCGCTCTGCATGTTGCTGGGCGGGTCGCTTGCGGGCGGCGTGCTGATGGGCACGGTCCCACTCCGCGCTGCGCTGCTTGGCGCGGTGGCGGCGCTGGTTGCGCCGCGACTCGTGCGCAGCCTGACGGCTGCCATTCGCAACCGCAGCCGGCACGTGCTGCTGCGCGTGGTGTTGCAGGACCGGACGCTTCTGGTGCAGGCGCTGGCGGACAGTGGCAACCTGCTCACCGAGCCGCTCACTGGCAAACCGGTCGTCATATTGGACCGGTCGCTGCTGCCGGATTGCGGGGGCGGGCGTCCCGTTCCCTATGCCACGCTCGGCGGAGAAGGTTTCCTCTATGCGATACAGCCGCGGCTGTTGCAGGCCTATGTGGGCGGCTGGCACGCCATTGACGCGCTGGTAGCGGCATCGGACACGCGGATCAACGGCACGCAGGCGATCATTGACAGCGCCCTGCTGCCGAAGGGAAGGAGAGATACGGATGTTCAAACGCATATGGACGTGGTGCAGGCTGCGGTATCTGCGGCTCCTCCGGCGGCGGCGCAAGCCGGTGCTGTACATCCATTCGGGGGAGACGCTGCCGGCTCCGTTTCCGGCGGAGGAGGAACAGGCCTGGATCATGCGCCTGAAGGAGGGAGAACAGACGGCGAGGAACGCATTGATTGAACACAACCTGCGCCTGGTCGTGTACATCGCCAGGAAGTTTGAAAACACCGGGGTGGGCATCGAGGATCTCATTTCCATCGGCACAATCGGGCTCATCAAGGCGGTCAATACGTTTGATCCGGACAAGAAGATCAAACTCGCGACCTATGCGTCGCGCTGCATCGAAAATGAAATCCTCATGCACTTGCGCCGCGCCAACCGGCTTAAGCTGGAGGTTTCGTTTGATGAGCCGCTCAACGTGGACTGGGATGGCAACGAACTGTTGCTCTCGGACATCCTGGGCACGGAGTCGGACATCATTAGCCGGGATTTGGAGGATGAGGTAGACCGGGAGCTGCTGCAAAAGGCGCTGCAGAAGCTGTCCCCGCGGGAAAAGCGCATTGTGGAACTGCGCTTTGGGCTGAACAACCAGCCGGAGTGCACGCAAAAACAGGTGGCGGATCTGCTGGGGATCTCCCAAAGTTATATTTCCAGGCTCGAAAAGCGCATCATCAAGCGCCTGCACAAAGAAATGGTACGCATGCAGTAAGGATAAAATATTGCCGATGAAGAAGGGGGCCATAGGGCGCCCTTTTTTCTGCGCCGTAACGCTGTTGCGATCAGTTACTGATCGTTTGGTTGGAACCCAAAGGGCATGTCATAGCCGGCAATGCGCAGCTGCGTAGCCACGGTGTACAGGAACACCTTGTTGCTGGGCTGGTAGCGGGACAGCACCCGATGGTTCAGCCGTAGCGGGAGATGGGGATTCTCTCGCTGATGCTTCCAGATGTCCGCAACCGTCTGCCGCACACCTTCGTTGATCTTGAACGGAGAAAGGCCGCAAATGGCGCCTGCGCGCTGATAGATATGTTGGACGCTGCGCTCGGCAGGGTTGGACAGCAATACGCCGAGCGCAATGACGGTCTGGTCATACCCGCGGTGATCCGGGCGGGCGCCGAGATTTAACAACAGACGCTCAATGCGGAACACGAAACACACCTCCATGTCAAATAGAAAAATAGGAAACAGAAAAGAAAGAAACCGGCGGCGGTGCATGCGGCCGTTTTGCCGCCGGGAACTGTGGCGGCCGAACCGCGCCCGGACTGGAACCGATAGGCCTGTTTTTCTAAGCAAAAACAGCATAGCATGTGACACATCGTTTGCCAAGGGCGCAAAAAGTCGAATATTAAGCGGAAATTGTCGAGGCTGGCGGCGGTGCGCCCAGAGCCGGGCGCAAGGCTCCGCCAGGCGCCTGTACGGCCAGAAAGAACGGCGGATTTTGCCTCAAACAGCAGGAAACGGGGAAGTTATGGTGTATTTATCACTCATAGAAGACACAGGAATTCGGGGGTGAGCGGCATGCTTGTCAGGGAGTATATTGAGCAGCGCGAGGCAGATACGCTGTCCCGCTTTGCCACGTTGTCGCGCGATAGCAGGGGACGCGAGCACCCGCTGGAGCCATGCCCGCTGCGGACGGATTTCGTCCGCGACCGGGACCGGATTTTGCATTGCAAGTCCTTTCGCCGGCTCAAGCACAAGACGCAGGTGTTTCTGGCGCCGCAGGGCGATCACTATCGCACGCGCCTGACGCACACGCTGGAGGTATCCCAGATCGCGCGCAGCATTTCCCGCGCGCTGCGCCTCAACGAGGATCTGACGGAGGCCATCGCTATGGGGCACGACCTGGGCCACACCCCGTTTGGGCACAGCGGCGAGAGCGTGCTCAACGAGCTGGTACCGGGCGGGTTTGAGCACAACGTCCAGAGCTTGCGCGTCGTAGAATTTCTGGAGAATGACGGCGTGGGCCTCAACCTGACCTTTGAGGTGCGGGACGGGATTTTGCACCATAAGAAGAGCGGCACACCGGCGACGCTCGAGGGCAAGGTCGTCTCCGTTGCCGACCGGATCGCCTATCTCAACCACGACATCGACGACGCCATTCGCGCCGGCGTCATCGCCGAGTCCGATCTGCCGGCCGCCTGCGTGCGCGTGCTGGGGGACAGCCATGGGCGGCGGATCAACGCTATGATCCTCGACATCGTGGCGCACAGTACCGACCGGCCGGAAATCGTCATGTCCGATGCGGTGCTCGAGCAGTTTCAGGCCCTGCGCGAATTTATGTTTGAACACGTGTACCACAACCCCGTGGCCAAGAGCGAAGAGGGAAAGGCCAAGGGCGTGGTGGAAGAGCTGTTTCGGCATTATTGCGCCCATCTCGAGGAATTGCCGGAGGAGTTTTTGCTCCGGCGCGAGATCGACGGCGAAAAACGGGTAGTTGCGGACTATATCGCCTGCATGACGGACAACTATGCGATCCGGGATTTTGAGCGCCTGTTTGTGCCAAAGTCGTGGGCGTGAGAGCAGGAAACCGGATGAAATTGTCGAATAAACGATAGACTGTTTTTTCGGGAAGGGAGGTGGACGGCGTGGCGTTTCCGGACGCATGGCTGGATGAGCTGCTCGCCAAGAACGACATCGTCTCCGTCGTCTCCTCCTATGTGGAGCTCCGGCCGAAGGGCCGCCGCCTGTGGGGCTTATGTCCGCTGCACGGGGAGAAGACGCCCTCGTTTTCCGTTTCGCCGGACAAGCAGATGTTCTATTGCTTCGGCTGTCACGCGGGCGGCACGGTGATCCAGTTTGTGATGCAGATGGAGCGGCTGAGCTTTGTGGAGGCGGTCAAGCTGCTGGCAAACCGTGTGGGCATGGAGTTGCCGGACAATGCCGACGACGCCGCATTGCAGCGGGAGCGCGCCTACAAGGAGCGGCTGTACGCTGCCTGCCGGGCGGCCGCCCGCTTCTACATGGAGACGCTGATCGGCCCGGACGGCGCGCCGGGACGCGCCTACCTGCTCCGGCGCGGGCTCACGAGCGAGTCGGTCAAGCGGTTTGGGCTTGGCTATGCGCCCGCATCGTGGGATGCGCTCAAGACGCATTTGTTTCAGCAGGGATTTACGCAACAGGAATTGTTGGATGCCGGCCTACTGGTGCATAATACGGACAAGAACTCCGTGTACGATGCGTATCGTGGCCGCGTGATCTTCCCGATCGTGGGGACGAACGGCCGGGTGCTGGGGTTTGGCGCACGTGTGATGAACGACGACAAACCCAAGTATATCAACACGGGCGATACGCCCATCTACAACAAGCGCAACAACCTGTATGGGTTGCATTTGCAGAAGGGCCGCCGCTGCGACGACCTGGTGATGGTAGAGGGGTATACCGATGTGATCGGCCTGTTTGAGGCCGGGGTCACGAACGCCGTGGCCAGCCTTGGCACGGCGCTGACGGTGCAGCAGGCGCGGTTGCTCAAGCGCTATACCCAGCTGGTGTATATCGCCTACGACGGCGACGCCGCCGGCCAGAACGCGACGATTCGCGGCCTGGACATCCTTTCGGCGGAAGGCATCGACGTGCGCGTGATCGTGTTCCCGGGCGGCCAGGATCCGGATGAGTTTATCCGCGCAAACGGGAAGGACGCGTTTGACACGCTGAAGGACAATGCGCTGTCGCTCAACGCGTTCAAGCTGGAGAGCATGGCGCGCGCCTATACGCTGACCGATGAGAACGACCGGGAGCGGTATGCGATGGAGGCCTGCCGGTTTATTGCGTCGCTCCAGCCGGTGGAACGGGGGCGGTACTATGCCCAGCTTGCGCGAAAGACCGGCTATCCGGTCGAAGCGCTTGAGGCGCAGGGCGCCGCAGGCAGCCCGCTGGAAAAGGCGCCGGTGCAGCGGCAGGCACGGAATCGCCGTCCGGCGCGCGGCGCGGCGGAGGAGACGCCGCGTGTGCGCGCGGAAAACGCGCTGTTGCAGGCCATGGCGCAGTCCCGGGACGCGACGCTCGAGGCCGTTTCCACGGACGCGCTGTCCCTGCTCTCCGGCGAGGCGCGCACCGCGTTTGCGGGGGAGATCGTAGCGGCCTATGCCCAGGAGACGACGCCCAACTGCGCCCGGATTGCGGCGGGCATGCCAGAGGGGCAGGCGGAAGAGCTGGCCGGCGTGTTCCGTGAGGACGTGCCGCTTTTGGACCCGGTGCGCACCGTGCGCGACTGTGTGACCCGCATTCGCCGGTTCGACTGCCGGCAGCGGGTGGACGAGCTGACGTTGCGGCTTGGCGACAATACGCTTGGTACGCAGGAGCGGCAGACGCTCATGCAGGAGATACAGAATTTGACGCGCCAGCTTCGCGGCTGACAGGAAAGGAGTGGGGAGCATGGAGAAGACGGATCCTCGCACGCAGAAAATCAAGGAGTTGCTTGATGCCGGCAAGGCCAAGGGCATCCTGACCTACAAGGAGATCATGGATGCGCTGGAGGAGCTGGAGCTCGACCAGGAGCAGATCGAAAAGATTTACGAGCACCTCGAGGAGATGAACATCGACGTCGTGGAAGAGGTCGAGGTGCCGGAGGACATCAACGAGGAGATTGCCGAGATCGAGAGCACTCTGGCCGCGGTGGAGGGCGTCAATATCGACGATCCCGTCCGCATGTACCTCAAGGAGATCGGCAAGGTGCCGCTGCTCACGGCGGACGAGGAGGTGGCCATTGCGCAGCGCATGGCGGAGGGCGACCCGGAGGCCAAGCACCAGCTGGCGGAAGCGAACCTGCGTCTGGTCGTCTCCATTGCCAAACGCTATGTAGGGCGCGGGATGCTCTTCTTAGACCTCATTCAGGAGGGGAACCTGGGCCTCATCAAGGCGGTTGAAAAATTCGACTATCGCAAGGGTTACAAATTCTCCACCTATGCGACCTGGTGGATCCGGCAGGCGATCACGCGCGCCATTGCCGATCAGGCGCGCACCATCCGCATCCCCGTGCACATGGTCGAGACGATCAACAAGCTCATCCGTGTCAACCGGCAGCTTGTGCAGGAATATGGCCGCGACCCGCGTCCGGATGAAATTGCCCGCGAGATGGGCATTTCAGAGGAAAAGGTGCGCGAGATCATCAAAATTGCGCAGGAGCCTGTCTCGCTGGAGACGCCGATCGGCGAGGAAGACGACAGCCATCTGGGCGACTTCATCGAAGACCAGGATGCGCCGGCGCCCGCGGAAGCCGTGGCCGTTACGCTGCTCAAGGAACAGCTCATGGACGTGCTCAATTCGCTCACGCCGCGGGAGGCCAAGGTGCTGCGCCTGCGCTATGGCCTGGACGATGGCAAGGCGCGCACGCTCGAGGAGGTTGGCAAGGAGTTCAACGTCACGCGGGAGCGCATTCGCCAGATCGAGGCCAAGGCGCTGCGCAAGTTGCGCCACCCGAGCCGCAGCAAACGGCTCAAGGATTTTCTCGAATAATGGGACAACCTGACGCGGGAAGGCTGCGCAAATGCGCAGCCTTCCTGTGATTTTTGGGACTTGTGTCGCATAAAGTACAACAGCTTAACAATTTGGGGGTTGATGGGGTGCGGATTGTTGTCATTAAAAAGAGGTCGTTGATCTTTGCCGGGCTGGCGCTGCTGCTTGCCGCCGTGATCGTGCTCATTCTCTGCCTGCCGGGCGACGCCACGCCGACGATGGCGGGTGCGCAGGTGGAAGAATACCAGCTCAACGTGCTGCCTGGAAAGAACAGGGAGCTGCCCGTCTACAGCGTGGAGCGGCCGGACAACCGGATTGCGTTGACGATCAACGCGGCCTGGAAGGACGACAAGACGGCCGCCATTTTGGAAACGCTTGAAAAGCACGACGTCAAGGCGACGTTCTTTGTGAGCGGCCAGTGGGTGGACGCCTATCCGGACCAGCTGAAGGCGATCGCCGAAGCGGGACACGAAATCGGCAACCTCAGCCTGACGCATCCGCACATGAACAAGCTCACGACGCAGCAGGTGCAGGAGGAGATTACAAAACTGGACGACAAGGTCGAGGCGCTGACCGGCAAGCGCAGCACAAAGTTCCGCGCGCCGTTTGGCGAGTATAACGACACGGTCATCAACGCCGCGCGCGAGCTTGGCTATGAAGCCATCCAGTGGCAGGTCGACACCATCGACTGGAAAAAAGAGCGCAGTGCCGAGGCGATTGTGGATGCCGTCATGGGTAGCCTGGAGCCGGGAAGCATCATTTTGTGCCATAACAACGGGCATATGATCGAGGACTATCTGCCCACGCTCATCGAGAAGGCGCAGGCGGAGAGATACGAGTTTGTGACGATCGACGAGCTGCTGCTGGAGGGCAACACGACGATTGATGCGAAAGGACGGCAGAAACTGATATAGGCTTGCGAAATCTGCCGCGCTCCACTATAATACATGTCGTGCCCACGCGCGCCTGGCGGGCGTGGGCGCCGCGTATTTTACATGGAGTGTTGATCGATTGAACACCAGCGATTTTTACTACGAGTTGCCACAGGAGTTGATTGCGCAGACGCCGCCGGCGGACCGGTCCGCCTCGCGGCTGCTGCTGTACGATCGAAACACGCGGTCGATCACCGACGGCGTGTTTTCCGACGTCGCGTCGCATCTCCATCCTGGGGACGTGCTTGTGCGCAACACCACGCGCGTCATACCGGCGCGCCTGATCGGCGTGCGGGAGGACACGGGCGGGCACATGGAGTTTTTGCTGCTGCGCCGCGCGGAGGGCGACCGGTGGGAGTGCCTGGCCAAGCCGGCGCGCCGCGCGCGGCCCGGGCAGGAATACCGCGTGGGCGACGGACTGCGCGTGCGGGTGCTGGGCGATACCGGCGCGGAGGGCGGCAAGCTGGTGGAGCTGCTGTACGACGGCATTTTGGAGGAGGTCCTCGACCGCGTGGGACAGACGCCGCTGCCGCCGTATATCACGGAGCGGCTGGAGGATCCGGAGCGCTATCAGACCGTGTATGCGCGCGAGCGCGGTTCCGCTGCGGCGCCGACGGCCGGCCTGCACTTTACGCAGGCGCTGCTCGACCGGCTGCGCGCGCAGGGCGTGCGCATTGTGGACGTGCTGTTGCACGTGGGGCTCGGCACGTTCCGGCCGGTTTCGGCCGAGCGGGTGGAGGACCATCACATGCACGCGGAATACTGCGAGGTGACGGCGGAGGCGGCGCGCGCAATCAACGAGGCGCGGGCGGCCGGCGGCCGCGTTGTCGCGGTGGGGACGACTTCCGTGCGCACGCTGGAAAGCGCGGCGACGCCCGATGGGCTTGTGCAGCCGTTTGCCGGGCAGACGAGCATCTTCATCACGCCGGGTTATGCGTTCCGTGCGGTGGATGCGCTGATCACGAACTTTCATTTGCCGGAATCGACGCTGCTCATGCTCGTATCGGCCTTTGCGGGCCGGGAGGAAATGCTGCGCGTGTACAGGCACGCCGTGCAGCAGCGGTACCGGTTTTTCAGCTTTGGCGATGCCATGCTGATCGAGTGAGGGGAGAGAACAATGGAAGAAAGACCGATGGCAAAGGAAGCGGGCGCGCCGCCGTTCCGCTTTGAACTGCTCAAGACCTGCCGGCAGACCGGCGCGCGGCTCGGACTGCTGCACACGCCGCACGGGGTGATCGAGACCCCGTGTTATATGCCCGTGGGCACGCAGGCGACCGTCAAGGCCATGACCCCGCGCGACCTGCTGGATGTGCGGGCCAATATCATCCTCGCCAATACATACCATCTCTATATGCGGCCCGGCCACCGGCTTGTGGAGGAGGCGGGCGGCCTGCACACGTTTATGCGCTGGGACAGGCCTATCCTGACTGACAGCGGCGGGTTTCAGGTGTTCAGCCTGGCCAAGATGAACGACATCCGCGAGGACGGGGTCGAGTTCCGCTCGCACATCGACGGCAGCAGGCATTTTTTCACGCCGGAAAAGGCCATGGAGATCGAGCAGGCGCTGGGCGCGGATATCGCCATGTGCTTTGACGAGTGCGCGCCGTTCCCGAGCGACCACGCCTACACGCTGCGCGCCATGAACCGCACCCATCGCTGGGCCGAGCGGTGCCGGGAGGCGCATGTGCGGCCGGATCAGGCGCTGTTCGGCATCGTGCAGGGCGGCATGTACCGCGACCTGCGCATTGAGAGCGCCAGGACGCTCGCTGCCATGGATTTTACGGGCTATGGCATTGGCGGCCTGAGCGTCGGCGAGCCCAAGCACGTGATGTATGAGATGCTCGAAGAGCTGATGCCGTATCTGCCGGAGGACAAGCCGCGCTATCTGATGGGCGTCGGCAGTCCGGACTGCCTGCTGGAGGGCGTGCTGCGCGGCGTGGATATGTTCGACTGTGTGTTGCAGACCCGGAGTGCCCGAAACGGGCTGGCGTTGACGCGCACCGGCCGCCGCGTGCTGCGCAACGCCGCGTATGCGCGCGACTTCACGCCGATTGAAGAGGGGTGCGACTGTTATACGTGCCGCACCGGCTTTACGCGCGCCTATATCCGGCACCTGCTGAAGGCCGAGGAGATCCTTGCGGCGCAGCTGGTGACGATTCACAACCTGCGCTTTTCCCTGCGCCTGATGGAGGACGTGCGGCAGGCCATTCGCGAAGACCGCTTTGGCGACTTTGCGCGCGAACTGCTGGAGGGAGGCATCTATACCCAGTGAAACGGCGGGAACTGGTCTGTGCAAGCGAGGCGGACATGCTGGCGCTTGGCGGGCGCCTGGGACGCGCGCTGTTTCCGGGCGCGTTTGTGGCGCTGCACGGAGACCTTGGCGCCGGCAAGACGGTGCTGGTACGGGGCGTGGGCGCCGCGCTGGGCGCGACGGACGTCACGAGCCCAACGTTTACCATCGTGCAGGAATACGATACGCAGCCTCGCCTGCTGCACTTTGACGCCTATCGCCTTGCCGATGCGGACGAATTGTATGCCATCGGGTTTGACGACTATCTGGCGCAGGACGCCGTCATCCTGATGGAGTGGGCCGAACTGGTGCAGGAAGCGCTGCCGCCGGCCCGGCTGGAGCTGACGATCGAAGGAGATGGCGATGCGCCGCGGCACGTGTCGCTCTGTGCGCTTGGCGCTGCCTATGAGGAGGTGCTGGAACGGCTATGATCCTGCTTGCTCTGGAGACGACGGCCAAGGCCGCGTCGGTCGCGCTGCTGCGCGACGGCGTGGTGTGCGCCGGGCATGCCTGCGACCCGGCGCACAAACACGCGGAAACGGTATTGCCGGCCGTCAGGCTGCTGCTAAGGCAGTGCGCCCTGCCGCTGGACGCCGTGGATGTGTTTGCCGTAGACGTGGGTCCGGGTTCGTTTACCGGCGTGCGCATCGGCGTGTGCATGGCCAATGCGTTTGCGTTTGCGTGTCACAAACCGGTCGTCGGGGTGGACGCGTTGCGGGCGCTGTACCAACGCTGCCTGCCGTCCCCGGAGCCGGTGTGCGCGCTGATCGACGCGCGCAACGGCAATGCGTATGCGGCCCGGTATGCGGCCGGCAGGTGCGTGGAAGCGCCGCAGGCGGTGTCGCTGGAGGCGTACGGCGCGGGGCTGGCGGGCGCCCGGCTTGTGGGCGACGTGCCGGGCCTGTGCGAACCGCCCGTCTGGCCGGACGCTGCGTCCGTTGGGCTTGCGGCCATGACGCTGCTCGCGACCGCGCAGCAGGAGGTGCGGCCGCTGTACCTCAGGCCGTCGCAGGCGGAGCGGCTGGCGGAGGGCAGGCGATGAGCGCGGCCATACGCGACATGCACAAGGCCGATGTCGGGCGTGTGCACGAGATTGAGTGCGTGTGTTTTCGCACGCCATGGTCCAAACTGTCGCTGCTGGGCGAATTGAAGAACGACGTGGCCGTGTATCTTGTGCTGGAGCAGGAGGGGCGCGTCGTGGGCTATGGCGGCATGTGGGTGGTTTGCGACGAGGCGCACGTGACCAATATCGCCGTGCTACCGGAGTGCCGTCGCAGGGGCTATGCCCGTGCGCTGCTGCTGGCGCTCATGCGACGGGCGCTGAACCGGGGCGCAACGAGCATGACGCTGGAGGTGCGGGAGACGAACGCGCCCGCGCAGGCGCTGTACCGGCAGATGGGGTTTGAGCAGAACGGGTTCCGCCCGCGGTACTATACCGACACGGGAGAGGGCGCGCGGCTGTTGTGGAATCACGATCTTGCCAAAACGGTTGCATCCTGCGGGGAAATGTGCTAAATTATGTAGCTGGTAAACGAATGGGAGGAAAACGATGGGACTGTATGCAGATTGGCTCGCGCTGTGCGAGCAGCCGCGCCCGGATGCGGCGCAGCAGGAATACTGGGATCGCTATTTTGCCGCGGAGACGGAGAATTACAGGAAAATCCTTGCATCCGGCCAGCTCGTCTATGACGGGACGCTCGAGGAGCTGGCGGCGTCCTTTTCCATGGAACCGGTGGTGTTCTGCGGATTTCTGGACGGTATCAACACGAGCTTGACCGAACCGCTGGAGCTGGAAACGCTTGAGCCGGAGATGGTGCTGCACCTGGAGATCGACCTCGAAAAGCTGTATTACAACATGCTCGCGGCCAAGGCGAGCTGGTTATACGGGTTGCCGGAATGGGAGGAACGCCTGAGTGCGCAGCGCCGCCATGAGATCACGAAGGAATACCGTTCTGCGCAGGTGTTTGTCAAGGAAAAAACCGTGGGCCGTAACGACCCGTGTCCCTGTGGGAGCGGCAAAAAATACAAAAAGTGTTGCGGCAGAGCATAAACTTTGCCGTTGGCCATTGACAGAAAGCGTCAATCCCCTTATAATTACTTTTCGGAACTCTCTGACCTGCGCCTGTAGCTCAGCAGGATAGAGCAACGGCCTTCTAAGCCGTAGGTCCCGGGTTCGAATCCCTGCGGGCGCGCCAAATGCACGGCACCTCTGAGGGCGGCCTACGGGGTGCCGGGCAAGCTGGATTCGGTGGAGTTCGTCCGTTCTTCCGATTTGGGGAGCATGGTGGGTATAGCTCAGTTGGTTAGAGTGCCTGGTTGTGGCCCAGGAGGTCGTGGGTTCGAGTCCCACTACTCACCCCATTTTTGCTTTCCGCACCGTTGGGGTGTAGCCAAGCGGCTAAGGCAACGGACTTTGACTCCGTCATTCGTAGGTTCAAATCCTGCCACCCCAGCCATTCTGACCCGTTAGCTCAGTCGGTAGAGCACTTGACTTTTAATCAAGGTGTCCGGAGTTCGAATCTCCGACGGGTCACCAACGTTGCTTTCACCGGCGTGCGGGCGTGGCGGAATTGGCAGACGCGCCAGATTTAGGTTCTGGTGCCGGCAGGCGTATGAGTTCAAGTCTCTTCGCCCGCACCAGTTTTTTGCTTGTGTGAAACGGTTGCAGCCAATGCGGGAGTAGCTCATTTGGTAGAGCGCAGCCTTGCCAAGGCTGAGGTGGCGGGTTCGAGCCCCGTCTCCCGCTCCAACGGTTTGCAGGTATAGTGTAGTGGTAACACATTAGCCTTCCAAGCTGAGATCACGGGTTCGAGTCCCGTTACCTGCTCCAACCACTTTGCCGCACGGGCCTTGCCGGGCCGGTTTGACCGGCCGGAGACCGACGGGTGGGACGAGTCCTGCCGGACGGCATATGCACCCTTAGCTCAGCTGGTAGAGCACCTGACTCTTAATCAGGGTGTCCAGGGTTCGAGCCCCTGAGGGTGTACCAAGAACAACGGACGGGATGATGCACATCCTGTCCGTTTTACTTTGGCTTGCCATGGGCTGTGCGGCCGGCAGGGATCAGCCGGCGGAATGCTGGCCGCTCCAGTTGGTGGTGCCAAGCCGCCGGATCAGGTCGAAACACAGGCCAAAGACCTCGTCCCGGTGTGCGGCCATCACGCCGTCGATGCCGCAATCCGTCACCTCACCGGTCATGCCGGTGCCGTAGTTGGCGATGATGCCAATGGCGGCATAGCGCATGTCGAGGTCGCGGGCAAGCGGCGCTTCCGGCACGATGGTCATGCCGATGACCTGCGCGCCGAGCATACGGAGCACGCGCACTTCCGCGGCCGTTTCAAACCGGGGGCCTTCGGTTGCGGCGTATGTCACGCGTCCTGCGTAGGGAATGCCGCGCTCGAGGATCAGCGCCTCCAGCGTATCGTTGAGCGTGGTGGAAAAGACCTGTTCCATGCCCGTGTGCAGCGTGAGCCGGTGTTCCCGCTCAAAAGAAGCGGAGCGCGTCTTGGTAAAGTCGATGAAGTCGGCCAGCAGGCAGAGACTGCCGAGCTTGTGCGTATAGTCGCACGTGCCGACGGAGGTAATGCCGATGACATTTGTCACGCCAAGACTGTGCAGCGCGTAGATGTTTGCGCGGTAGTTGATCTGGCCGGGGTCAAAGCTGTAGAGCACGCCGTGGCGCGACAGAAAGATGAACTCATGCCCATCCAGTGTGGCGCGGAATACGACGACGTCGCCATAGGGCGTGGATACGGCCTGCTCGTGGTATGGGATGGGGAGCGTTTCGATGTTGGTGCCGCCGATGATGGCAAACTTCATGGGTACAGACCTCCGAAATGGCGTTTGATGTGCATATGGACAGTATAGCACAGACGGTGGGAAATGTGTACCTTGTGGACAAATTTTGTAGGAAAACCGGTGACGCATGGCCTATGTGCAGCGATGGCGGCCGAAAGGGAGGGAGCGCATATGGACATTCTGGTGCGCAAGGCGCGCGAGACGGACGTGCCGCGTCTGACAGAGATCTATAACGCGGAGGTGCGGGCAAGCGCCGCCACGTTTGATATGCGCGAGCGTACGGTGCAGGAGCGGCTGGAATGGTTTCGCGCGCATGGCACGCCGCGACATCCGCTGCTTGTGGCGGAAGCAGGCGGGATGGTCGCGGGATATGCGTGCCTGTCGCCCTACCGCCCGCACGACGCCTATGCCGCCACGGCGGAGTTGTCCGTGTATGTGGATGCGGCGTTCCGTGGCCGCGGAGTGGGCGCGCGGCTCCTGGAAGCGCTGTTGTCGGCGGCGCGCCGCTGTGGGGAGCTGCATGTGATCGTATCCGTGATAGCCGGGCAGAATGCGGCGAGCGTACGCATGCATGAACGCTTCGGGTTCCAATATGCCGGCACCTTGCCGCAGGTGGGCTATAAACTTGGTACATATCACGATATCGTGCATTATTATCTGTTTGTTTAACGGGGAGGATCAGACGATGGATTATGCCAAGGAATCCCTGCGCCTGCATGCGCAATGGCGCGGGAAGATTGAAGTCGTGCCGCGAGTACCGGTGGACACGCGCGAGGCGCTGTCGCTGGCCTATACGCCGGGCGTAGCGCAGGCGTGCCTGGAGATCCAGCGCGACCCGGGCCTGTCCTATGCGCTCACCCGGCGGCACAACCTCTGCCTGGTGGTGACGGACGGTTCGGCCGTGCTGGGACTCGGCAACATCGGCCCGGAGGCCGGCATGCCGGTGATGGAGGGAAAGTGCGTGCTGTTCAAGGCGATTGGCGGGGTAGACGCTTTCCCGTTGTGCGTGCGGACGCAGGACGTGGACGAGTTTGTGGAGACGGTCTATCGGATTTCGGGCAGCTTTGGCGGCATCAATCTGGAGGATATTGCCGCGCCTCGCTGTTTTGAAATTGAGCGCAAGCTCAAGCAGCGTTGCGATATCCCCGTTTTTCACGACGATCAGCATGGCACGGCGATCACGGTGCTGGCCGGCCTGTTGAATGCGCTCCGCGTGGTGAACAAGCGGCTCGAAGAGGTGCGCGTCGTCATCAACGGCGCAGGCGCCGCCGGCATCGCCATCGGCCGCATGCTGCTGGACGCGGGCGTGGGCGAGCTGACCCTGTGCGACCGGGCCGGCATCCTGTGCGAGGGATATCCCGAGGGGCTGACGGACGCGCAGGCGGAGATGGCCGCCCTGACGAACCGGGCGCATCTGCGCGGCACGCTGGCCGACGCGCTGCGCGGCGCAGACGTCTTTATCGGCGTCTCCCGGCCAAACCTGGTCACGGCGGAGATGGTCGGCACGATGGCGCAAAATGCGGTGGTGTTTGCCTGCGCCAATCCGACGCCGGAGATCGCGCCGGCGGAAGCCCGGCGCGGCGGCGCGGCCGTTGTGGCCACCGGCCGCAGCGACGACCCGAACCAGATCAACAACGTGCTGGTGTTCCCCGGCGTGTTTCGCGGGGCGTTTGACGTGCGCGCACGCGACATCAACAAGCCCATGCAGCTGGCGGCGGCGCATGCGCTGGCCGCCCTGGTGCCGCCGGAAGAACTTGGGCCGGAGCACCTGCTCCCGGCTGCATTTGATCCGCGCGTTTGCGAGGCCGTGGCGGCGGCGGTGGCCGCGGCTGCCAGGGAAAGCGGCGTCGCCCGTATTTGACGCAACGGCAGCCCAACGCGGCAAAATGTAAATTTTATGCGGATGTCGTCCCATTGTGGATCAGATATGATATAATACACCCGAAATCTACCCAATCAACAGGAACTGTGAGGTTTTGTATGGTTCGAACGCTCTTTTCACGCTGCGCGCTGCGCCTGTTAGCGCTCCTGCTCGTCGTGTCGACGTTCCTTGGTTGCGCGGCGCCTGCCGACGTGGCGGATGTGCCGGAATCATCCTTGGCGCCATCCGCATCCCCGACGTCCGAGTCGGTAGTGCTCGACGTGACGTCGTCCACGCTGCCGCCTGCGCCAACGGTCACGCCGACGCCGGTGCCGGAGGAGACGCCCATTCCGTTTTCCTATTATGCGCCTACGGTCAACATGACTTTTGAGGAGCTGGTTGGCAGCACGGATGATGTCAACGAAGAGGCGCGGGATCTGCTTGCCGATGGATATCCAGATCCCGATACATATTATATCATCGTCGATATCTACTGGCAGGTCGTCATGGTATACAAAAAGGGCGCGGACGGGAAACCCGATTATGACCAGCCGGTGCGCTACATGATCTGCTCGACCGGCGACCCCCAGGTGGGCAGCGAAACGGCTCGTGGCGTGTTTGAAATGAAGAAGCCACGCGTGCGCTTTGGCCAGTTTTTGAGCGGCGAAACGGCGCAGTACTGGACGCTCATCCGCAGCAGGACGTATTTCCACTCGGTCCTGTACACCAAGGACAAGGACATTTCGTCCTATGACGTGGAGTCCTACAACAACCTGGGCAGCAAGGCGTCGCATGCGTGCATCCGCCTGACGGTGCCGGACGCGCGCTGGATTTTCTATAATATCGGCTATGGGACGATCTGCGAAATCCGCGACGGCAGCAAATCTGACGCGGCGACGCAGCTGATCCGCAGCCAGCTCATTCTGCCGCCGGCCAAGACGGGGCTCTCTCTGAAGGCGGGCCAGACGCCTTGGACGGACAACTGGACGATCGAGGACGTGGCGCACGAGCTGGAATACAAGTATGAAGCGCCGCCGCGGCCGGCGGAGGACGACGAGGATGGCGATGCTGAAGTGTCGCCGGGCGAGACGGTGGAGACGCCGCCCCCCTCGACGACCACGCCGAGCGGCGGAACGACCACGGATCCGACGGACGATGCGGGTGAGGAACCGGCGCCCGGCGGGGACGACGGCCAGGACGAGCAGGAACCCGTCCTGCCTGTGGTGCCCGATGACCAGGGGGATGCCGGCGGCGGAGCTGACACGGCCGGCAGTGATGCTGACTCGGCCGGCAACGGGGCTGATTCGTCCGGCGGTGACACGGCGGGCGCCGAAGGCTGAAAGCCACAGGGATACGATCGCGCAGGTCGTATCCCTCTTTGCTCCCCCGGGCCTGGGAGTGTGACCGGGACAGCCCACGGACGGCGGGGGATGCAGATGGGAGACGGATGGATGGAGGAAGGATTGCCATGGTGAGTACGCGCGGCAAGCTGCGCCTGATGGGAAAAGTCGTTGGGATATTGCTGCTGGCAGTCGTGCTGGCGTTGTTGGGACTGTTGCTCTATCTTTCTGTGCGCGAATACTGCCCGGAGGCGGTGGAGCCCGCCTGGACGGCCGGGGCGGCGCAGGATCAGCCCGCGGCAGGCGGCGAGCTCACGCTACTGACGTGGAACATCGGGTTTGCCGGGCTGGGCGAGGAGTCAGACTTTTTCATGGACGGCGGCCGGATGACACGCCCCACTGAGGCGGTGTCGAGCAAGAATTTGCACGGGGTGCTGGATACGCTGGAGACGGTCCCGGCAGATATCGTGCTGCTGCAGGAAGTGGATGTGGACAGCAAGCGCAGCTATTATGTGGACCAGCGTGCCGCGCTGAGCGATGCGTTTGCAGGGATGGCGGCCTTTGCGCCCAACTATGTGTGCGACTATGTGCCCTATCCGATTCCGGATACCATTGGCCGCGTGGAATCCGGCATTTTGACGCTGAGCCGGTTCCGGATGGAAGAATTGCGGCGGGTGTCGCTGCCGGTGCCGTTTTCCTGGCCCATCCGTATTGCCAATCTCAAACGCTGCCTGTTGACCGCGCGCCTGCCGCTCGCGGGGACGGATGCCGAGCTGGTGCTGGTCAACCTGCACCTTGAGGCATATGACGACGGTACTGTAAAGCGGATGCAGACGGAACAGCTGGTGCAGTTGCTGCAGGAGGAGTACGAAGCGGGGAACTATGTGATTGCGGGCGGCGATTTCAACCAGAGTTTTACGGGCGTTGGCGAAAACTATCCGCTGCTCGATCCCGATTTGTGGCACCCCAGCACGCTGGAGCGCGACACCCTGCCGTCGGACTGGACGATCGCCTTTGACGATGCACTGCCGACCTGCCGCCTGCTCAACCAGCCGTATGCCCCGGACGATCCGGCGACGCAGTATTACGTGATCGACGGCTTTCTCTGTTCTCCGAATGTGACGGTACAGTCCGTCAGCACCCTGGACGAAGGGTTCCAGTTTGCTGATCACAACCCGGTGCTGCTCACGGTCACCCTCGCTTAAAACGCGCCAATCCGCCAAGCATACCGGCGCTCTCCTGCCGCATACATTGCAGCAGGAGGGCGTTTTGCATATGGATTTGGAACGATTGGAAACGACGCCGTTTGAGACGGCGGAACCAACGCGGCGCAGAAGCGGGATGCACGTCAACCTGCGCCGGAGGACGCGCGCCCGCTCTGCGGGGAAGACGCGGTGGGTCGGCGCGAGCATGCTCGTGAAGATCGGCGTGTGCGCTGCCGCGCTGCTGTTGGTGCTGGTGCTGGAGGTGTTCGTGTTCCCACACGAGAACGAGGCGGTGGAGACGGGAGCGAACGCGCCTGCGCCGACTGACGGCGCCAACACGGAGGACGTGCTGGGAAGGCTGCGGTTTGTCGATGGCGGCGGGCTGATCGGCGTGTTTGCCGGATCGGCCAGGTGGAACCTGCCGGTCGAGGCTTCGGCCGCAGCCCTGCTCGAAGACGCGCAGTTGCTGGAGCTTGAGGCGCCTGCGGGCGAGGTAGTGTCCATCAGTGCGGGTGGCGAAGTGCGCGCCATTGGCGAGGACCCGGAGCTGGGGGCCTATGTCCGCATTCACCACGGCGACGACCTGGAGAGCGTGTATTATCATTTGCAGGATATCCGCGTGGAGGAGGGGCAGCCGCTGTTGCTGGGCGACACGCTCGGCGCGGTTCCGGAGGACGGCCGGATCTATATGCGGATCTACCAGACGGGCGCGCCGCAGGAGATCGAGACATATATCGACGTGCCGGACATGTCCTGACATGCGAGTCGGTGTCGTCGGCAGAACGGAGCTGCGCATCCATCCGCTCGTGGTCGTCGTCGTAATGGCGGCGTGGGTGCTCGGGCGGATGAACGCGCTGTTGCAGGCGTCGCTGGCGCTTACGCTGCACGAACTGAGCCACGCAGTGGTGGCTTATGTATTCGCGTGTCCGGTCCTGTCGCTGGAACTGATGCCGTTCGGCGGGGTGGCGCGCCTGTCGCGGCAGACGCTGTCGCCACAGGCAGAGCTCTGCATTGCCGCGGCCGGCCCGGTCACGAGCCTGTTGATCGCGGGTCTGACCGCCATGTGCGGGTATCTGTTTCCGGAAACGGCGCGGCGGCTTTCCGCTTTTTTGACGTTCAATCTCACGCTGGCCGCACTCAATTTGCTGCCGGCGTTGCCGCTCGACGGCGGCCGCATGCTGCGCGCGCTGCTACAGCGCCGCCTGGGCTATGGCCCGGCAACGGGGCTCGCGGCCTGGCTGGGGGTGGCGGCGGGGCTGGCCATGCTTGCGCTGTCCGTCTGGTGCGCGACAAACCAGGTTTACAATCTGACGTTGCCTACCATGGGGGTATTCCTGCTGCTTTCCGCAGCCGCCGAACTGCGGCAGCTGCCGGAGGGGCGGATGAACGCCAGCCTTCGTCGGTATGACGGCGTTCATGCCGGTGAGACCTATGCAGTCTACCAGGTGGCGGCGCATGCGTCGATGGACGCGCGCGAGGCGCTGCGCGTGCTGCGCCACAACCGGTACAATGTACTGCGCGTCGTGGACGGAAGCCTCCGGACGATCGGCGAGCTGGACGAGGGGACGCTGATGCAGGCCATCGCACAGGGGCGAGGCGGGGACACGCTCGGAGAGCTGCTCTCATTTGACCGAAGAGCCAGGATGTGATATACTAATCTCGGCTTTTTATGCAGCCGTTGGAGGATGAAAGTGGAGCAGGCGGTACTCGAGCGTCTTTTGCAGCAGGTGGAGAAGCCCGCGCGGTATATCGGCAGGGAGTGGAACAGCGTCGTCAAGGCACAGGCGGATGTGCGCTTTGCGCTCTGTTTCCCGGATGTCTATGAGATCGGCATGTCGCACCTGGGCTCGCGCATCCTGTACAACGTGCTCAACAGCCGCGCGGATACCGCCTGTGAACGGGCCTATGCCCCCTGGCCGGACATGGAGCGCGCCATGCGGGAAAACGGCGTGCCGATGTTTTCGCTGGAAACGCGCCGTCCTTTGTCGTCGTTCGACATCGTCGGGTTTTCCCTGCTGTATGAGATGTGCTATACGAACATCCTGACCATGCTGGATCTGGCCGGCATCCCGTTCCGCTCTTCGGAGCGGGGAGAGGACGCGCCGCTCATCGTCTGTGGCGGGCCTGCCGCTTGCAATCCTGAGCCGGTGGCGCCGTTCATGGACGTGGTCATGCTGGGCGACGGCGAGGAAGTGATCGGCGAGCTGGTGGACGCGTATCTTGCGTCGCGCGCGGCGGGGGAGACGCGCGCCCAAATGCTGCGCCGCATGGCCGCGATCGAGGGCGTCTATGTGCCGGCATTTTACGAGGCGACGCCTGCCGGCGCAGTACCGCTGGAGGCGAGCGCGCCGGTGAAAGCGACCCGCCGCGTGGCGCGCGACCTGGAACACGCCCCGTTTGTCGGCCGGCCGATCGTGCCATATCTCGATATTGTCCATGACCGGGTGTCGGTGGAAGTCATGCGTGGGTGTACGCGAGGGTGCCGGTTCTGCCAGGCGGGGTACATCTACCGGCCGGTGCGTGAGCGCACGAGGGAGACGTTGCTCCGGCAGGCGCGGGAACTGGTGGATTGCACGGGATACGATGAAGTCTCGCTGCTGAGTCTCAGCACGGGCGACTATTCCGACGTGCACCGGCTCGTGCCGGAGATCATCGACGGTATGGACCGGCAGCACGTGTCCGTCTCGCTGCCGTCGCTGCGCATCGATTCGTTCCTCAAGGAAGACCTGGAAAAGATGCAGTCCATCCGCAAGGCGGGGCTGACGTTTGCGCCGGAGGCGGGGACGCAGCGCCTGCGCGACGTGATCAATAAAAACGTCACGGAGGAGGATCTGTTCCGCGCGTGCCGCGATGCATTTTCCGCCGGATGGACAAGCGTCAAGCTCTATTTCATGATCGGCCTGCCGACCGAGACGGACGAGGATATCCTGGGCATTGCCGAACTGTGCCGCGCGGTGAGCCGCATTTTCTATGAGATGCCGAAGGAGCAGCGCGGCAAGGGCCTGCGTCTGTCCGCCAGCGCGTCGACCTTTGTGCCAAAGCCGTTTACGCCGTTTCAATGGTGCCCGCAGGTGCCGCTCGAGGAGATCCGCCGCCGCCAGCAGCTGTTGCGCAGCGCGATGAAGGGCATTCGTGGCGTCGAGTTCCACTGTCACCTGTCGCAGCTGTCGGTGCTGGAGGCCGCGTTTTCGCGCGGGGACAGGCGGCTGGCCGACGTGCTGGAAACGGCCTATACCCTGGGCTGCCGGTTCGACTCCTGGTCGGAGCATTTCCGGGAGCAGGCTTGGCGCGAGGCGTTTGCCGCCCACGGCGCCAGCATGGAGGCATATGCGCAGTGGGCGCCTGCGCCGGGCGATCCGCTGCCGTGGTCGCACCTGGACATGCTGGTGACGGAGCGGTACCTGCAGCGGGAGTACGACCGCGCCATGGCGGGTCAGACGACGCGGGATTGCCGCGAGGGATGCAACGGTTGCTTTGGAGGTCGCTATGCGGATATTTGCCGTCTATCAAAAGCATGAGGCGCTGCGCCATATCTCCCATCTGGATGTTCAGCGCACGCTGCAACGGGCGTTTCGCCGGGCGCAGATTCCGCTTGCGTACTCCGAGGGATTTAACCCCCATCCGCAGCTTTCGTTTGCCGCAGCCGTGCCCACCGGCGCGTCGAGCGAGTGCGAGTGGTTCGAAGTGCGGCTGTCCGAGCCGCTCGATCCGGCGGAGCTGGTCAGGCGCACCAACGCTGCCATGCCGCAGGGGCTTTTGCTGACCCGCGCGTTTGAAGTCCCACAGCAGATGGGCAAACTAACGGCCATGGTCCGCGCAGCGGAATACCGCGCAACGTTGCTTGCGGACACGCCGCTCACCGTAGAATCGGTGCAGGAGACGCTTAAAGCACTTTTGCAGGGAGAAATTTTAGTACAAAAGCGGACGAAGGGCGGCATTCGTGCCACGGATATCCGTCCGCAGATCATGCAGGCAGCCGTGGAGGGAATTGAGGAACAAGCAGTCTGCCTCCGCGTTCTGGGGAAATTGCAAGCCGATGGCGGGTTGCGCGTCTCATATTTGACGGATGCGCTGCTCGACCGTTTGGGTGCGCATGGCGGCATGGCGCGCATTTGCCGTACAGCCATGTATTTTGACTCGGATGGTTTCTTGCCGCGCCTGCCAGCGTGATAGAAAGAGAAGGAGTATGAACAAAGAAATTCTGGTGGATGCAAACGGGTTTTCTACCCGTGTTGCAGTGGTGGAGGACGGCTCTCCCGTCGAACTGTACGTCGAGCAGGAGGGCGCGCAGCGGCTCGTCGGCAACATTTACAACGGCCGGGTGCAAAACGTGTTGCCCGGCATGCAGGCCGCGTTTATCGACATTGGCCTGGAGCGGAACGCATTTTTGTATGCCGGCGACATCGTCATGCCGGACGACACGGACGGGGACATCGAACGGGAAAAGATCCAGTCCATGCGCAGCATTCGGGATATGCTCAAGCCCGGGCAGACGATCATGGTGCAGGTGGCCAAAGACCCGGTCGGCACAAAGGGCGCGCGCGTGACTACGCACATTACCCTGGCCGGGCGCTCGCTTGTGCTCATGCCGACGATGGATTATGTAGGGGTGTCCCGCCGCATCGAAAAGGATGAGGAGAGGACGCGCCTTCGCAAGATCCTCTGTGACATCAAGCCGGACAACATGGGCGTGATTGTGCGCACCGCGTCGGCCGGCAAGAGCCGGGACGCGTTTGTCGAAGACCTCGACAGCTTAAAGTTACTCTGGGAAGAGATTCAGCGCAAGGCCAAAAAGCAAAAGGCGCCCGCACTGTTGCATGCGGAGCAGAGCCTGTTGTTCCGCACGGTCCGCGACCTGCTGATGAAAGATGTGGATCGCGTGTTCGTCAATGACGGCGACACGTTCGAGCGCATCCGCGAGATCGCGGACGTGATGGCGCCAAAGCTCAAACCCCGGATCCTGCTCAAGCAGAGCGAGGCGCTGTTTGACCGGTATGACACCGAGGGTAAGATCGACAAGGCGCTTGCTCGCAAAGTGTGGATTAAAAACGGCAGCTACATCATCATCGACCGCACGGAGGCGTTGACCTGTATCGACGTCAATACAGGAAAATACGTCGGCAAGGACAACCTGGAAAAGACAATCACCGCCACCAACTGCGAGGCTGCGCGGGAGATTGCGCACCAGCTGCGCCTCCGCGATATCGGCGGTATCATCATCATCGACTTTATCGACATGGAGCGCGAGAGCAACCGGAACCTCGTGCTGACCACGCTCAAGACTGCGCTCAAGGACGACCATACCCGCTCGCACGTGTTTGGGTTTACGCACCTGGGCCTGGTGGAAATGACCCGGAAAAAGACGGGCAGGAGCCTGGGCGACACGTTGCAGACGCTCTGCCCCTATTGCAGCGGCGACGCGCACGTGCTGGCGCCGGAGACGGTCATGGCCAAGGTGCGCAAGCAAACGCTGCAGGTGCTCAAGGGCAGCACAAACAAGCGCATGCTCATCGAGGTCCATCCGGACGTGCTGCGTGCCATGGAGATGGCCGAGGAGAAACATGGCGGCGTGTTCCCGGCAGAGGCCGGCGGCACGTACTACGTGCGCGCCAACGAGATGCTGCAGATCGAAAAATTCAGCGTCCGGCCGCTCGCGGAGCGACGGGTGGCGGAGGCCAAAAAAGATTGTAAAATCGTGCATTGACACGGGTTGCACACTGTGATAATATTGATCGGTAAGCCGCTTCGGACCGGCCCAAAAGCGCGCCGCGTGCGCCGCCGTCGCTGAGCGAGTTCTGGTAATAGGAGGTGCAGTTCCTGTGTATGCAATCATCCAAACCGGTGGGAAGCAGTATAAGGTAGCCGCTGGCGACGAGATCCTCATCGAGAAGCTCGAAGCCGCCGTGGACGCCGAAGTCGAGTTTGATGTGCTGCTCGTTTCCGACGAGTCTGGCGTCAAGGTTGGCAAGCCCGTGCTGGATGGCGTCAAGGTGAAGGGCAAGGTGCTCGAGCATGGCAAGGGCAAAAAGGTTGTCGTCTTCAAGTATAAGCCGAAGAAGAACATCCGGACCAAGCGCGGCCACCGTCAGCCTTACACCAAGGTCGAGATCCTCTCGATCGGCTGAGGCGTCATGATCCACGTAACGTTTCTCCGCAGCCAGGGCCGGCTTGTCGGGTTCGACTGTACCGGCCATGCGGACTATGCCGAAGCGGGCCAGGACATCGTCTGCAGCGCGGTATCCGCGCTCACACAGACGGCGGTGCTTGGGCTTGTGGAGGTAGCACACATTCCGGCCGGCTATTCCATCTCGGAAGATGGGAGCCTGCACTGCGTCATCGGCAGGGATACGACCGATGCGCAGGGCGAAGAGGCAGCACTGTTGCTGAATACGCTTTCAGCCGGGTTGCACGCCGTTGACGAATCGTATCCGGGATACCTCAAATTTGGCTGTAAGGAGGTGTGACACATGTTCCAGATGAATCTGCAGTTGTTTGCACATAAAAAGGGCGTCGGTTCCTCGCGCAACGGCCGTGACAGCGAGAGCAAGCGGCTCGGACCCAAGCGTGCGGACGGCCAGTTCGTGCTCGCCGGCAACATCCTCGTGCGCCAGCGCGGCACGCACTTCCATCCGGGCAACAACGTGGGCATCGGCAAGGACGATACCCTGTTCGCCAAGATCGATGGCGTCGTCCGTTTCGAGACGAAGCACGCCGGCAAAAAACAGGTCAGCGTGTACGCCGAGGCTGCCGGCGAGTAAGCCCCAACGCGGCACAGTGTGGAAAAAGAGCGAACCATGTCCGGTTCGCTTTTTTTGCGTCCGGCGGTTTCCCGCCGGCGCCGTGGACGCGGCGGCAGGAATTGACAAAACGGGGGAGAAATGTTATTCTCCACTTGGGATAACGGAGGGCATGCCATGGCACCGGATTGCGCGTATCAGACGAAGGTTTTCGAGCGGCTGCGCCTGCCGCGGGGCGTCACGGCGGTCGTCGGTGGCGGCGGCAAGACGACGCTCATGGAGCGGCTTGCGCTGGAGCTGGCGGCGGAGGGGCATACCGTCCTCGTGACCACGACCACGCGGATCTTCCCGCCCGCGGCCATGCCGGTGCTGCTTTCCCCCACGCCGGAAGCGGTTTCTCGCGCGCTGCGCGCGCATGCCGGGGAGCCGGTGTGCGTCGGCGCGCCTGCGCAGGAAGGCAAGCTGCAGGCCTGCAGCCTGCCCATAGAGGCGCTGTCCCGGCTTGCGGCGTATGTGCTCGTCGAGGCTGACGGCGCCAAGCATCTGCCGCTGAAGGCGCCGGCTTCGCACGAGCCCGTCATTCCCGAGACGGCGTCGCTCGTGCTGGCGGTTGCGGGGCTCGACGGCATTGGCAAGCCTGTTTCTGAAACGGCCTTTCGTCCGGAGCGCTATGCGGCGGTGCTGGGTGTAGAGCAGGCGCATGTCGTCACGCCGCAGGACGTAGCGGCCGTGCTGGTGAGCGGGGACGGGCAGCGCAAGGACGTCCGGCCCGGCGTGCGGTTTTCTGTGGTGCTCAACAAGGCGGACGACGCAGCCCGGCAGGCTTTGGCCCGCCAGGTAGCCGCGGCGCTTCCGCGGGATGCCGTTGATACCGTCCTTTGTACATCTCTGTGTGGAGGAAATGACGTATGCTTGTGTTTGTAAAAGGCGCTGGCGACCTGGCCAGCGGCGTGGCCTGCCGCCTGCACCGTAGCGGCTTTTCCGTCGTCATGACCGATTTGCCGCAGCCGACGTCCATCCGGCGCACCGTCTGCTTTTCGGAAGCCATTCCCAACGGCTCTACGGTGGTGGAGGATATCACCGCACGATTTGCGGTGAATGTGGATGCGGCGCGCGACATCCTGCAACGCGGGGAGATCCCGGTGCTGGCCGATCCGGAAGCGGCCAGCCTGCCGGCGTTTTGCCCGGACGTACTGGTGGATGCCATCCTGGCCAAAGAAAACCTGGGCACGAAGATCACGGATGCGCCGGTCGTCATTGCACTGGGGCCCGGGTTCACGGCCGGCGTGGACTGCCACGCGGTCGTGGAAACCATGCGCGGACATACGCTCGGGCGCGTATACTATGAAGGGACCGCCCTGAAGAACACAGGGGTGCCTGGCGACGTGGGCGGGTTTACGATTGAGCGCATTTTGCGCGCACCCTGCGCGGGCGAGTTCCGCGGCGTCCATCACATCGGCGATACGGTGGAGGCCGGGGAGGTGTGCGCCTATGTGGGCCGGTTCAAGGTCTGCAGCGCCATCCGCGGCACGCTGCGCGGCCTGCTGCCGGACGGCACGCAGGTGTACAAGGGCATGAAGAGCGGCGATGTGGATCCGCGCTGCCGCGTGGAGCATTGTTTTACGGTGTCCGACAAGGCGCTCAGCATCGGCGGCGGCGTGTTGGAAGCGCTGCTGCATCTGACCAAGGCAATCAACTGAAGGGAGAGTGCGGACGATGGAACAGGAAGTAAAGCTGACAAAATTGGCTAAATGTGCGGGCTGCGGCGCCAAGGTCGGCGCTGGCGTGCTGGCCAAGCTGCTCGAGGGCATCAAGGTGCGCGAGGATCCCAACCTGCTCGTGGGGTTTGACCGGTCGGACGACGCCTCCGTGTACCGTGTGAGCGACGAGCTGGCGCTCGTGCAGACGCTGGACTTCTTTCCGCCGATCGCGGACGATCCATACACCTTTGGCCAGATCGCCGCGACCAACGCACTGTCCGACGTGTATGCCATGGGCGGCGAGCCCAAGTTGGCGCTGAACATCCTTTGCATCCCGGCAGATATGCCAAAAGAGACGGTGCATGCGCTCCTGCGCGGCGGATACGACAAGGTCTATGAGGCTGGCGCGCTGATCACCGGCGGCCACAGCATCCTCGACGAGGAGCCGAAGTACGGCCTGTCGGTGACCGGGTTTGTCCATCCCGACCGCGTGCTGACCAACAGCGGCGCCCACGAAGGCGACGTGCTGTTGCTGACCAAGCCGCTCGGCATCGGCATTTTGTCCACGGCGCAGAAGGTGGATATGCTCAGCGACGAGGGTGCAGCGCTGGCCAAGAAGCTTATGACCACGCTCAACCGGGCGGCGCGCGACTGCATGGTGCAGTTCCGCGTGCACGCGTGTACGGACGTCACGGGCTTTGGGCTCATGGGGCACCTGTTGGAGATGGCGCAGGGATCCGATCTGACGGCCGTGATCGACACGTCCGCCATCGACATCATCCCGGAGGCCCTGTCGCTCGCGCGAATTGGCCTGTTGCCGGAGGGGATGTATCGCAACCGCACCTTTGCCGAAGAACACGTGGACGCCGGCGATGTAGAGGTAGCCGTGCAGGATGTGCTCTTTGACCCGCAGACGGCGGGCGGCCTGCTGATGGCGGTGGATCCAGCCGATGCAGACGCGCTCTACGCCATGCTGAAAGAAAACGTCCCGAGCGCGCAGCGCATCGGGACGCTCAAACGGGCGGAGGGCAAGCGGATCATCCTGCGGTAACGGCGTCGAGCGCCGCGAGCGCCGCGTCGATGTCCGCCTCCGTCGTGCCATAGCCGATGGAGAAACGCACCGTGCCCTGCGGGAAGGTGCCCAGCGTCTTGTGCGCGCTGGGCGCGCAGTGCAGGCCGCACCGCGTGCAGATGCCAAATTCCGTCTCGAGCCGGTAGGCGGCCTCGGCGTTGTCCATCGTCAGACAGTCGATTGAAATGACACCTACGCGTCCGGCGCCCGTGGGCAGCCCCACCACCCGGACGCGTTTGTTTTGCACCAGGCCGTCCAGCATGCGCTCTGCGAGACGCCGCTCCGATTCGTCGAGCGACAGGATCTGCGCGTCCGTCAGGAACGAAAGCGCCGCGTGCAGGCCGAAGATGCCCGGCAGGTTCAGCGTGCCGGATTCAAACCGGTCCGGCATGTAGGAGGGCTGCTCCTCGCTATCGGAGGCGCTGCCCGTGCCGCCGCAGAGAAGCGGTTCCAGCCGTTCGCTGAAATCCGGATCCAGCAGCAGCGCGCCGAGACCGGAAGGGCCCAGAAGCCCCTTGTGCCCCGGCACGGCCAGCGCGCTGAGATGCAGCGCGCCGAAGTCGATCGGCACGTGGCCTGCCGTCTGTGCCGCGTCCAGCACGAACGGGATGCCTCGTGCGTACAGCAGCTCGCCAATTTCCTGCACGGGCAACATCGTGCCGCAGACGTTCGAGGCGTGCGTAAAGACGGCAAGGCGGGTGTCCTCGTGCAGATATGGCAGTATGGCGCGGGGATCCAGCGTGCCGTCCGGCGCGCAGGGCACCCGATCGATCTTGATGCCGGCGAGGCGCTGCAGCTGGTTGAGCGGACGCATGACGGCATTGTGCTCCATCGAGCTGACCACGACGCGGTCGCCAGGGCGCAGCAGGCCCTTGATGACCATGTTCAGCCCGGCCGTCTGCCCCGGCGTGAACACCACGTGGGACGGGGAAGCAAAGTGGAAGCGGCTTGCCAGCAGCTCACGGCACTCCAGCACGCGCATGGCCGCCTGCGAGGAGACGGCATAGGTGGATCGGTTGACGTTGGCGGCAAGGCCGTCCAGATAGGCGGCGACCGCCGTGCTGACACCGGGGGCTTTTTTGCCGGAAGTCGCGGCATGATCCAGATAAATGACGGATTCTGTGGACATTTTCGTTATCCTCACTTGCACATAACGTGCCTTTGTGATATTATAGCACAGAAGGACCTTCAAGTACACACAAGTTTTGGGAGGATACGATGGAGAAGAAAGAATCCTTTGTCAAACGGTATTGGCTGATCATCGTGACCGGCCTGATCGTTGGTGCTGCGGCCGTTCTGCTCACGGCATTTGGCAACCCGAAGAACATGGGCTTTTGCATTGCCTGCTTCCTGCGCGACATCGCCGGCGCGCTGAAGTTCCAGACGGCCGGCCTGAGCGCCGAGACCGGTACCGGCATCGTGCAGTACGTCCGGCCGGAGATCATCGGCCTCGTGCTGGGCGCGTTTGCGCTCTCCGCGGTGCGCAAGGAGTTCCGGCCCGTCGGCGGTTCTTCCCCGATGACCCGCTTTGTCATCGCCGTGTTCGTCATGATTGGCGCGCTCGTGTTCCTCGGCTGCCCGCTGCGCATGGTCATCCGCATTGGCGGCGGCGACCTCAACGCGATCGTCGGCCTTGTCGGCTTTGTCATCGGCATCCTGATCGGCGTCGTGTTCCTGAAAAAGGGCTTCAGCCTGGGCCGCGCCTATCGCCAGAGCATGGCGGAAGGGCTTGTGTTCCCGGTGCTCATGGTGGCGCTGCTGCTCGTGCTGCTCTTTGGCAGCAACCTGCTGTCCAGCAGCGTGTCCGGCCCCGGCTCCATGCGTGCGCCCATCCTGCTGGCGCTCGTCGTGGCGCTGATCGTCGGCGCGCTGGCGCAGCAGTCCCGCCTGTGCATGGTCGGCGGCATTCGTGACGCGGTCATGTTCAAGGACTTCCGCCTGATTTCCGGCTTTGTCGCAATCATCGTCGCCGTGTTCATCGGCAACGTGCTCACGAACAATTTCACCGGCTTCGCGTTTGCCGGCCAGCCGGTCGCTCACACGGAGTGGCTGTGGAACCTGCTGGGGATGGCGCTCGTCGGCTGGGGTTCCATGCTCCTGGGCGGCTGCCCGCTGCGCCAGCTGATCCTGGCGGGCGAGGGCAACACCGACTCCGCAGTGACCATCACGGGCTTTATCGTCGGCGCCGCTGTGGCGCACAACTTTGGCCTCGCTTCCAGCGCCGACGGCATTGGCGCCGGCCCGGTGGCACTGGCCGTGATCATCGGCTTTGTGGTGATGCTCGTCATCTCCCTGGTCTATCAGCCAAAGGAGGCGTAACGACATGGTAGACGCCCGCGGTTATTCCTGCCCGATCCCCGTGGTCATGACGCAAAAGGCGCTCGACCGTACCAAGGCCGACCACCTCGACGTGCTCGTGGACAACCAGGCCGCCGTGCAGAACATCACGCGCTTTGCGTCTGCGCGCGGCTACCGGGTTGCCGTCGAGCAGCAGGAGGAGGACTATCTGCTGAAACTGGACAAGAACTGACATGCGGCAATCCTATATTGCAACATTTCACACACATCTGTCTGCCATGCGCACCCACCGTGCGCTGCAGGGGGCGGGGGCAAGCGCGGCGCTTGCCCCCGTGCCGCGCAGTTTGAGCGCCAGCTGCGGCACCTGCGTCCGATATGAGGCGGAAGACGCCTGCCTTTCCTGTATGGATGCCGACGTCGACAAGGTCTATCTGCTGCACGGGTCGGAGAGGGACGCGGAACTGCTGTTTGAAAATGAAACCTGATTCCCGTTTGCGAATGGTTGCGCCCTGCTGTATAATAGAGCAAAGGATTGGTAGAGGGGTAGCTCATGAACAGATGGGGAAAGGCGGTTCTGCTGTGCCTGCTGGCGGTTTGCCTGTGTTGTTTCGCGGCTTCCGGCCTGGCAGACGCGGGGAATTTCAGCGGTGACAGCGACTGGGGCGGTTCCGACTGGGGCGGTTCCGACTGGGATTCGAGCTGGGATACAGATTGGGACACGGACTGGGACTCTGATTGGGATTCCGACCTGGCCTGGACGGCCGCCGGATCCGCGCTGTCGCTTGGGGGATTGGGCGACTGGCTGGTGCCGGTCGTCGTCGTGCTCATCATCGCGCTGGCGCTTGGCCGCAACATACGGAAGGCCGGGCGGCAGAATGGCCGCGTCCTGCGGCCGCGGCCGGTCGCGGGTGAGCCTGTCGGGTTGCCGTTGTCTGCGCTCAAGGAAAAGGACCCGAATTTCAGCGAGCAGGCGCTGCTCGAGCGCGTTGGCAACCTGTATGTCCAGATGCAGGAGGCCTGGCAGAAAAAGGACTGGGAGCCCATGCGCGGTTCGCTGTCCGACGCGCTGTTCCATCAGATGGCGCGCCAGCTCGACGCGCTGCGTGAGCAGGGGCTGACAAACTGTGTCGAGCGTATTGCGGTGCTGGACTCGTTCATCTCCCGCTATTATCAGGAGGGCGACGACGATGTGCTTGTCGTGCGGCTGTCCACCCGTATTTGCGATTATACGATCCGGGACGATACGGGCGAGCTGGTGCGCGGCAGCAGGACCCGCGAGTTGTTCATGACGTACGACTGGAAGCTGACGCGGCAGAAGGATCGCCGCACGCCGGACGCGGAGACGATGACGGCGGTCAACTGTCCCAACTGCGGCGCGCCGCTGTCCGTGCGGGAGTCCGCCCGTTGCGAGTATTGTGGGACTGTCGTCACCCTTGCCGACCACGACTGGGTACTGTCCGGGATTACCGGCGTATCCCAGCGCAGCAATTACAGCTGACGGGATGACGTTTCCGGCCGCCATGCCTGAGCCATGGCGGCCAAAGCTTTGCTTGGCAATGGCGGGGCGGCGGCTGCCGGGAGAATTGTTTAGGAGGAGCGCTTATGCGTTGCAGTTGCCAGAGATGCGGTACCTATATGGTACAACAGGAGCACGGGCTGGAGAGCCGGTGCATCTGCCCGCAATGCTTTGCGACGTGTTCTGCATGTATGGGTACGGAGCAGCAGCCGGAGCACCGGGAGGGGCTGGCGCTGATCCAGTATCTGCGTGAGCGTTATGACAGGTCGCTCGAGGAGGCGGAGGAACTGCCGCCGCAAGACGACTGGGATGACCGGTAGACGTCGAGAGCCTGCCGTGCGGCCGGGTCCATGGAGGCATTAGACGCTGGTTTGGACAGGCGGCGCGGGGAGCCGCACCGTGAAAGTTGCGCCGGCGCCCGGCGCGCTCTCCACCGTCGTAGTCCCGCCGTGCGACCGCACGATGGACTGCACGAGCGCCAGTCCGAGACCGTTGCCTTCGGCGCGGTGCGAGGTATCGCCCTGGTAGAACTTGTCGAAGATGTGGCGCTGTGTTTCCGGCGACATGCCCTCGCCTTCGTCGGCGATGGTCACCTCGGCGCTGCCGTCCGGGAGGGCGTGCAGGCGCACGTGGATGATGCCACCGTTGACGCTGAATTTGATTGCATTTTCTAAAAGATTGATCCAAACCTGCATCAGCACTGCTTCACAACCGGTATACCGCATCCCATCGAGCTCCACGTCGAGCTCGATTTCCTTTTGCGTCCAGCGCGGCTCCAGCAGCAGCAAGGCCTGGCGGATCTGCTCATCGAGCGGAAAATGCTGCATTGCGTTCGCATATAGCCCGTTGTCGAGCTTGGAGAGCAGCAGGATGTTGCTCACAAGCGTTGACAGCCGGCCTGTCGCCGTCAGCGTCTGCGCAGCGTATTCCTGCCGTTCCGTTTCGCTCAGCTGGGGATCCTGCAACAGTGTCACATAGCCTTCGATTGCGTTGATGGGCGTCTTGAATTCATGTGACACGTTTGCGACAAAATCGTTGCGGAGCGTTTCGGTGGCGCCCAGGTCGGTTACCATGTCGTTGAAGCTCTGATACGTGGCGCGCACTTCTTCGAGGTGGCCCGTGTAGTTGAGCCGCACGGTAAAGTCGCCCTGCGCCACGCGGCGGGACGCTTCGCTCAGCCGCAGCATGGGCTTGAGCACCCTGCGGCTGATGACGCTGCTGATCACGCCGCCGACGACCAGGCTTGCGCCTGCGAGTGTGAGGAACGCAAACAACACGACGGAGGGCCACACGCCGGTCAGGTACAGGATCGCTGCCACGCCCCCGGCGACCATGAGCGAAAACGTCATAACGCCAAAGACGATTCCGGCATAGTACAGGCGGATCCGGCGGTGTTGCGGCGTGCGCTGTTTATCCGGCATGACGCTTCACCGCCTTATAGCCGAGTCCGCGCACCGTCACGAGGTCAAAGTCAGGGTTGTCACGGAAGCGGTCGCGCAGGCGGTTGATGTGGACGTCTACCGTGCGCGCCTCCGTCTCCGAGTCGAGACCCCAGATGTCATCCATGAGCTGTTGCCTGGTGAAGATGCGGCCGGGGAAGGAGAGCAATTTGTAGAGCAGCTGGAACTCTTTCTGCGGCAGTACCGTGCTGCGGCCGGCCTGATGTACCGTCATGGAGTCGTACTCCAGCACCGTGGAGCCGACCGTCTGGCGCCGTTCGTTGATCATCTGGGCGCGGCGCAGCAGCGCGCCGACGCGCAGCACCATTTCGTTGACGTCCACGGGCTTGACCATATAGTCGTCCGTACCGGATAAAAAGCCCTGCTGCATGGCGGGGAAGCCATCCTTTGCCGTAATCATGAGCACCGGTATCGTACTGCCCGCTTCGCGCAGTGTGCTGACGAGCGCATACCCGTCCATGCGCGGCATCATGATATCGGATATCATCAGGTCGACATATTCTTGCTCGAGCAGCGCCAGCGCCTGCTCGCCGTCTGCTGCGGCAAAGGTGTGGTATCCGTTGCGTGTGAGCACGCGGCAAAACAGCTGCGACAGGGCGGTATCGTCTTCGACAATCAGAATGCGGAACATGGCGTTCCTCCTTTTTGGCCGCTTGCGGCCGGGTTTTAGCCAGTATATCATATCTCGCCCGATGGAAACATCAACTGTCGTTCATGTTGCGTTGATATTAAGTTGATTTGGGCAGGGTATCCTTTCCATAGACGGAAAGGAGGCGCGACGGATGGGTATGATACTTGCCATACTGTATATCGCGTTGCTGGGCATTTTGGCGCACGTGGTCGGAGAGGCCTTACCTCGCCGCTGGTTTCACTTTGACCGCGGGTTATACCGGTGCCAGGATTGGGAGCGCGAGGGCGCCGTCTATGAGCGGCTGTCGGTGCAGCGCTGGAAGCTGCGCCTGCCGGATATGAGCCGCCTTGTGCCGGACATGGTCAAAAAACAGCTTGCGGGCAGGCCGACCGCGGCGTCGCTGGAGCGCCTGCTGCAGGAGACCTGCGTGGCCGAGAGCGTCCACTGGGCGCTCCTGGCCTGCAGCGTGGGGTTGCTGATCCTGTTGCCTGGCGTGCCTGGGATAGTGGCCGCCTTGCTCTATGCGCTGTCGCACGTGCCTTTTATTCTCATCCAGCGGTATAACCGGCCGCGCCTGGCCCGCCTCTATCGGCGGCTGACGGGCGGCAGACCGGAGGCGACGGCGGCCGTCGCCTGCCAGGAGACGGCGCAACCGGCGGAGGCGGTATAAAGCCATGAATAAGACGTCAGGACAACGCAGGGTTCTGCTGCTCTCCTGCAATACCGGCGAAGGGCACAATGCGGCCGCCCGCGCTTTGATGGAGCAGCTGGAGCGGCGCGGCGTGCAGGCGGAGTGCAAGGACGCGCTTTCCTTTGCACCGCCGGGCGTATCGCAGCTGGTCAGCGGCGTACACAAGAACGTCTATCGGAACGTGCCGTCGCTGTTTGACGCCGGGTATACGCATACCGAGCGTCGCGACAGCCGGGGGGAGGGCAACGTGCCGTATCGGCTGAGCGCCTTGTATGCGCCGAAGCTCTATCGCTATGTGATGCAGGGGGCGTTCGACGCCGTGGTCGCGCCGCACGTGTTTCCTGCCGTGGCGCTGACCTGGCTGCGCCGGCACGACGCCTATGCCGGCATGCGGCGGATCCCGTGCTGCTTTGTCGCCACGGACTATACGTGCAGCCCGTTCGTCGGGCAGACGGAACTGGACCTCTATTGTATCCCGCACGCCGCGCTGGCGGACGAATTTGTGCAAAAGGGGATCCCGCGCAGCAAGCTGTTGCCAGCTGGCATTCCGGTACGATCGGAGATTGTCGCGCGCACGCCACGTGCGCAGGCGCGCCGATCGTGTGCCTTGCCGGAGGATGGACGCGTACTTCTGCTCATGTCCGGCAGCATGGGCGCCGGCGGCATGCAGGAGACTTGTGCCGCCATCGTGCCCCGGCTTGGCCCGCGCGACCGGCTGGTCTGCCTGTGCGGCAACAACCGCCGGCTCTATGCCGCGCTGCGCGAGGACAATCGCTGCGACCCGCGCGTGCTCGTGCTGCCCTATACCGACCGCGTCAGCCTGCTGATGGACGCGGCCGATCTGCTGCTGACCAAACCGGGCGGCCTGACCGTCACGGAGGCGGCGGCCAAAGGCCTGCCGCTGGTGCTGACGGACGCCGTCGGCGGCTGCGAGGCGCGCAACGCGGCATTCTTTCAGGAGCATGGTATGGCCGCCGTTGCGCAGGGCGGCGAGTCTGCCGCGCGCCTGGCGTTCGAGCTGCTGGAAGATGCGCCGGCACGCGAGGCCATGTCGGCCCGGCAACGCGCGACGATCGCGATCGATGCGGCAGAGCGGCTGACCGAGGCGCTGTTTCAGGATGCACGCACGCAGGCCGGCTGATCAGGCTTGCGATAGCGCCCGGTTGCGGTGCGCGGACATGCAGGCACACTGACGCGTGGCTCTGGATATTTGTGAGGGCTGCCGTGTTGGACGCAGGCGCAGGCTGCTTTTTTGCACGGGTTTTGAAAGAAAGACAAGCACCGCATGGCGGTGCTTTGTTGCGTTTTGTGCAGAACAGGCGGCATCCGGTGCCTGTGCCCGTCCGCGGTCGGCGCCGGGGATGCTACTCCCGCCACGCGTCCGACACGGCGTCGCTCGGCATGCGCCAGTCGCCGCGCGGCGACAGAGAGACGTTGCCCGTGCGCGGCCCGTCCGGCATGCACGATCGCTTGAACTGCTGGGAGAAAAACCGGCGGAAGAACGTATCCAGCCAGTGCGCGATCGTTACGGCGTCGTAACTGCCGGCGAATGTGTATTCCGCAAGCCGCTGGATCTTTTCCCGCGTTTCGCCGCGGCGGATGGCGTGGTACAGGAAGAAGTCGTGCAATTCATACGGGCCCACGCTGTCCTCCGTCCGCTGGGCGATGTCCCCGTCTTTGGCGGGCAGCAGCTCGGGGCTGATCGGGGTATCGAGGATGTCGGCCAGCACCCGCTCCAGCGCCCCGCCGGCGCGCCGGGCAAAGATGGAGAGCATGCTGCGCAGCAGCGTCTTTGGCACGTCCGCATTGACGCCGTACATCGACATGTGGTCTCCGTTGAAGGTGGACCAGCCGAGCGCAATTTCCGAAAGGTCGCCCGTGCCGACGACGAGCCCGTTGCACATGTTGGCCAGGTCCATCAGCACCTGTGTGCGTTCCCGCGCCTGTGCGTTTTCAAAGGCGGTGTCTGGCAGATCCGGCGCGTGGCCGATATCCCGGAGGTGCTGGGCGACCGACGCCGTGATGTCCACCGTGCGGCACGGGATGCCAAGCGCGTCGCACAGCTGTTCCGCATTGCTGCGCGTGCGCGTGGTGGTGCCAAAGCACGGCATGGTCACGGCCAGCACGTCGGTGGCGGGGCGGTCCAGCAATCGAAGGGCCTCCACGGCGACCAACAGCGCCATGGCCGAATCCAGGCCGCCGGATACGCCGATCACGGCGCGACTTGCGCCGGTATGCTGCAATCGTTTTTTCAGCCCATGCGCCTGAATGGCAAAGACTTCGTCGCAGCGCTTCTCCCTTTCTTCTCGCGTGTCGGCGACAAACGGCGTGCGCCAATAGGTGCGGGTGAGGGCTGTCTGGCGGACTGGGAGGTCGAATGGGATGCGCGTATAATCGTCGCCGGCTGCTTCGCGCGCATGGCGACGGCGTTCGCGGGCAATAAACTGCAAATCCAGCTCGGAAACGGCGTACCCGGTTCCAAACGGCGGGGCCTCCGCCAGCAGGGAGCCGTTTTCATAGATCATGTCGTGTCCGGAGAATACGACGTCGGTCGTGCTCTCGCCGTCACCGGCGCTGCTGAACAGGTAACCGCAGCAAAGGCGAGCGCTCTGCACCTGGACCAGCTTGCGCCGGTAGTCGGGTTTGGTGACCGCTTCATCGCTGGCGCTGAGGTTGGCGATGACTGTCGCGCCGTGCAGCGCCAGCCCGGTGGAGGGGGGCAACGGGGACCAGAGATCCTCGCAGAGCTCTATGCCAAGGATAAAATCCGGCATGGTTTCGCAGCAAAACAGGAGCTTACTGCCGAAGGGAACGGTTTGACCGAGGAGCTCGACGTCGGATACAAAGTCTGGCGCGGGGGCAAAGATGCGCTTTTCATAGAACTCGCCGTAATTGGGCAGCGCGGTCTTCGGGACAATACCGAGGATTTGACCGTCGTACAACACGGCAGCGCAGTTGTACAGGCTGTGTCGCACGACGAGCGGCATGCCGACGACGGTCAGCAGCGCTTTGCCGCGGGTTGCCTGCACGACGGCGTCCAGCCCGCGCAGCGCAGCGCGATGCAGCGCGTCCTGCATCAACAGGTCGTTACACGTGTAGCCGGTGAGGCAGAGTTCGGGCAGCACCAGCAGCATGGCGCCATCCAGCGCGGCGCGCTCGATCAGTCGCGCAATGGCCGCTGCATTGTATTGGCAGTCCGCCACGCGAATGGAGGGCGTGGCGACGGCCGCCTTTAAAAATCCGTGTTGCATGGGGCGTTTCATCCTTTCAGATGCGCTCTGGCGGGCGCTTCATCCGTCCTTATTTTATGCCGTTTTCTTTCCTTCGTCAACGTGCGGCCCAATCACCGAAAATTGGAATGCAAAATTTCGATGAAAATTCCTTGTCAGGGGTTGGAGAGCGTGAAACATATGATATAATATCACTGGATCATGGAGGAAACCGGCTATGGGAACGACGATTCGCCGCCTTGGCGAAATGCAGATCGAACAGCAGGAATTGGATGAAGAAGGACGTGCCGCGCAGGAGAAGCTCAATGCGCTGGCCATGCGCGAATATGAGCAGACGGGCACGCTATCCAGCCTTCCGCTGGCCGAGGCGGCAGCCGAATATGAGAAATTAATCGAAACGCACGTGCTGGATCGGCGCTGACGCGTTGCTTTGCGTGCGGTCGTTGTGGTATATCTATGGGGAAACAGAAAGGACAGGGACATTGGCGTACGATGATGTCATCAAGGCGTTGGCCAGCAGCTTCTCGCAGATTCAGATCTACGATCTGATCGACATTCTCATCATCTGCGTATTGCTGTATAAACTGATCATCTGGACAAAGGAAACGCAGGCCTTTGAGGTGCTCAAAGGCATTGCGCTCCTCTTTTTGTGCTCGGTCGCCAGCCAGTTGCTCCAGCTGAACACGCTCAGATGGGTGCTGGATTCGTTCCTGCAGTCCGGCTCCATCATCATCGTGATCGTCATTCTGTTCCAGCCGGAAATCCGCCGTGTGCTGGAGCGGCTGGGGCGCAGCGGAAAGCAGCTGGGCAACCTGTTTGACGCTACAACGTATGAATCCGAGGCGCTCGTGCGCGACGTGCAGCGCGCCATTTTGTCCATGTCCAGGCGGCGCGTTGGCATGCTGCTCGTCGTGGAACGCAAAACGGCGCTGGGCGATATCATCAATACGGGCACGCTGGTAGACGGCGTCATTTCCGGCGCGTTGCTCGAGAACATCTTTGAACCAAATACGCCGCTGCACGACGGCGCTGTCATCGTGCGCGGCACGCGCGTGGTGGCGGCCGGGTGCTTTTTGCCGCTGTCGGACGATCTGAACCTTGCGCGCGAACTGGGAACGCGCCATCGCGCGGCGCTCGGCATCTCCACGGTGTCGGACAGCGTGACGATCGTCGTCTCCGAGGAGACGGGCGCCATTTCCATTGCCCGGGACGGCAAACTGGTACGCTATATCGACTCCAAGGCGTTGCAGGATCTGCTGGAGAGTCTGTTCCTGCAGAAGACCAACATGCCGTTCCACTGGGCGAAACGGAGGGAAAAGCATGAAAAATAATCCCGATTTCACCGGAATTTGGAAACGGATTGTAGCCGCGATCCGTGGCTTTTGCACGAAGAATCTGGTCATTAAGGTCGTAGCGCTGCTATTTGCCATTCTTTTGTGGGGCTATGTGCTGACGGATTTGAAACCGTACCGTACGAAAACAGTGACGAATGTGGCCACCAGCTTTGAGGGTGAGGCCGAATTGCTGGCGCAGGGTCTTTGCGTGCGCGGAGACCGGGCTGAAATTCTGCGAAATGTGACCGTCCAGGTGCGTACGCAGGTCACGAACTATGCCGCATTGACCGCGAACCAGATCAACGCCACGATCAGTTTGCGCAACATCAGTGAGCCGCGCGTCTACGAGCTGCCTATCAATCCAACCGTGACGTCCGGATATGGCGTGGTGCAGAGCGTTTCGCCATCCGTTGCGACGGTGGAAATCGACACGCTTGTGCGAAAGACCGTCCCTGTGACGCCTGTCATCACTGGCGAGGTATCCGAGGGTTACTGGGCGGATATGGACAACTGTTCCATTACGCAATATATCGACGTGGAGGGGCCTAAAACGGACATTGAGCAGGTGCGCCGCGCCGAGTGCGTGATCGATTTGAGCGGCAGAACCTCGTCCATCTTCAGCACGTTCGAAGTCCTTCTCTATGACGAAGAGGACAACGTCATGAGCTCGGACATTCTGGTTGGAACAACGCCGTCCGCTACCGTTCGCATCCCCATTTACCCCGTCAAGACGGTGGAAATCGATGCGGAAGGTTCTCTCGAGGGAGCGGACACACTGGCGACCAACCACGAGTTGTTCGATGTGTCGGTTACGCCGGAGACCGTTCGCCTGGTTGGGGAGCAATCCATACTCGATACGATCGACAGTGTGAAACTGGACACGATCAATGTCAGCGGTTTGAGCGAGCTGACGATTGTCAAATCCGAGATTATCATTCCCGCCGGTACAAGGCTGCTGGATGAAGCCGGAAAACTGGAGGATGATAATACGGCCTCCGTTACGGTGGATATTCGCGAGAGTACGTCTGAGCGCGTATTTGAGCAGATGGCCATCGAAGTGGAAGGACTTGGCGACGGCCTGTCCGCTACGCTCGACGTCTATGCGGTCGATCTGCATGTGGAAGGGCGGGTCAGCCTGGTCAGCATCTTAAAGCGCAGCGATATCCGCGTGCTCGTGGATGTGACGAACCTGGCTGCCGGCGAATACGACCTCGACCTGTTTGCGCTTATCCGGGATGAAGAGAGCACTGTGGAACTGCAGACTTCGCTGTTTTCTGGCGATGCGCCTGTTACGACCGTCCATGTTACGCTGAGGCCTTCCTCCTGAAGCGTCGGCATATGCAAATCCATTGCCATGCGGGGCAACACTCGGTTGCCCCGTTTTCATTCCACATAAGGATGGGAGAAAAAAATATGCCGCTTGTGACCGATTTTCGCGCACCCCTGGGAACGCCGGAGGAGGAGCTGCCCACACTGGCTGCAGCCAGGCTGCGCGTTCCAGCGCATGCAGTTTGCGCGATTACAATCTTGCGCAAATCACTCGATGCGCGAAAAAAACAGGACATTCACTTTCAACTGCAAGTGGCCGTAACGCTTGCGCCGGCGCAGGAAATTCGCGTTCTCCAAAGGGGAGATGCCGGCATTCGCAGGTTTGCGCCGGAAGTGCCGGCGCCGGTGGCGCAGGGGACGGAGGAGCCGCGCGGCCGCATACTGGTCGCCGGGTTGGGCCCAGCAGGGCTGTTTGCGGCATACTGCCTGGCGCAGCAGGGATACCAACCGCTCGTGGTCGAGCGAGGCAGGCCCGTGTCGGAGCGCACGGCGGACGTGCAGCGCTTCTGGAGCGGCGGGGCGTTGGATCCGGAGAGCAATGTCATGTTTGGGGAAGGCGGCGCCGGTACATTTTCCGACGGGAAACTGACGACGCGCATCAAGGATCCGCGCGCCGCCAGCGTGCTGCGCGTGCTCGTCGAGCACGGCGCGCCGGCGGAAATTGCATACCTGGCCAAGCCGCATATTGGGACGAATCGCCTGCGGCTCGTCGTTTCCCATCTGCGGCAGAAGATCGAGGCAATGGGCGGTGAAGTCCGCTTTTCCACCGCGCTTTGCGGCCTGGAGCAGGACGGCGGCACCCTCAGCGGCGTGCGCGTGAAGTGCGGCGGCCGGGAGGAGCGAATCCCCTGTGCCGCACTCGTCCTTGCCATTGGCCAGGGAGCGCGCGACACGTATCGGATGTTGTTCCATGCAGGGGTCGCCATGCAACCGAAGGCGTTTGCCGTCGGCGTGCGTGTGGAGCACCCGCAGGCGATGATCGACCGGGCGCAGTATGGGGCGCTTGCCGGAGATCCTCGCCTTGGGGCGGCGGAATACCGGCTCACGGCGCGCAGCGGGTCGCGTGGGGTGTACACGTTTTGCATGTGCCCGGGCGGCTACGTGGTCACCTCTTCTTCCGGCGAGCAACAGGTGGTTGTCAATGGCATGAGTGACTATGCGCGCGACGGACAGAATGCCAACGCCGCCATTGTCGTTCAGGTTGGCCCGGAAGACTTTGGCGACGGGCCGCTCGACGGCGTACGCTTTTGCGAACGGCTCGAACGGCAGGCGTTTTCGGCCGGCGGCGGCACGTATGCCGCGCCTGCATCGCGCATTGATGATTTTTTGTCGCATCACATGCCGCGCAGTTTTGGATCCGTCACGCCCACGTATCGCCCCGGCGTCATGCCGGCCAACTTGTGGGCCTGCCTGCCGGAACCCGTGGCAGCCGGCGTGGCGGCCGGCATCCGCGGATTTGCCGCGCAGCTGCGCGGGTTTGATCTGCCGGACGGCGTGTTGACCGCCGTGGAGAGCAGGACCAGTGCGCCGGTACGCATTATGCGCTCTGCAACCGGCGAATCCGTTTCCTGGCCGGGTTTGTACCCGGTTGGGGAGGGGGCGGGATACGCCGGCGGTATCGTCAGCGCGGCTGTCGACGGGATGCGCGCGGCCGAGCGCATCATTTCCAGATTTTGCACACCGCGCCCGTGAGAATTCACAAATCATCAACAAACGGCGCCCGCGCGCGTGTTATAATAATACGATGATTATACGCGCGTCTGGCGCGTGGGGAGGGAACGACTGATCATGGCTACGCAACAGAGAAGAAGGAAGAGAAGACGCCTGCGCATTCAGCCACGGTTCTTTATCGTGCTGCTGTTGTTTGCAATTGTCGTGGTGCTGGCCATTGTGGCCATCAAGGGCCTGTCCGGCAACGGACAGAGCGACGGCGACCAGCAACAGGGAAATGACGGCGGTTTTTTGACCGACCTGTTTGCAACGCCAACGCCGGAACCGACGCAAGAGCCCACGCCGACGCCGAGCCCCACGCCCACGCCGCGCTTTGACATGCCGCATGCTGTGGACAGCTCCAATCCGGCCAACTGGGGATATACCACGGACATCGAGGTCAACGGTACGGTCGTCGAGTCGTATCAGCGTGAGACGCCGATTTTCTTTGATTATGACGAACCCTACACCAACGTCAATGGTATCGTCACGTTCCGTGGCGACAACTACCGCAGCGGCGCCGCTTATGGCACGGCCAACGTCTCTTCCAAGACGCTGAGCAAGGCCTGGAGTTTCGAGATCGGCGAAATGGCCAAGCCCGGCGGCAGCGGCAACTGGTCCGGCAGCGGCTGGGTGGGACAACCCCTCGTCGTCTGCTGGCCGCAGAGCACCAAGCAGATCATGAACATGTATGACTGGGCCAAACAGAAGGAAGGACTGGTGGAGGGGATCCTTCCCTGCCTGGATGGCAAGGTATATTTCTTCGACATTTCGACTGGAGAGGCCACCCGCCCGACGCTCGACATCGGCATCCCGTTCAAGGGCGCCGGCGCCCTTGACCCGCGCGGGTATCCCATCCTGTACCTCGGTTCCGGCGACAACTATCCGGACGATCCGGCCAAGACCGTCAGGGCGGTCATCTACAGCCTGGTCGATTTCAGCTGCCTGTACACGTTTGGCGCATATAAGGACAGCTTTGCCATCCGCGACTGGCACGCCTATGACAGTTCGCCGCTCGTGGACGCGGAGACGGACACGCTGATCTATCCGGGCGAAAACGCCATCCTGTACACCATCAAGCTGAACACGCAGTATGACGAACAGGCCGGGACGCTCTCCATGGCGCCCTCCGAGGTTGTCAAATTCCGTTATAATACGTCCCGCAGCTCTGTCGGCAGCACATCGGCGGAGAAGTACTGGATGGGGTATGAGGACAGCGCGGTCGTCTGGGGCGAGTACATCTATCTGGTCACGAACGACGGTTTCATGCAGTGCATCAATCTCAACACGATGGAGCTGGTCTGGGCGCAGGATGTGCTGGACGATACCAATGCATCCATCGTGCTGGAAGAGGACGAAGCCAACCGCACGGCATATCTGTATGTCGGCACGTCGCTGCACTTTACGGCAGACGAAAACAGCTATGGCACGACGCCGCTGTTCAAGATCAACGCGGTTACGGGCGAAATTGTGTGGCGGTTCGACATGAACGTGTATACGCGCTCCGGCGTGTCCGGCGGCGTGCAGGCCACGGCCGTATTGGGCAAGAACAGCATTTCCGACCTGGTCATCGTACCGTTTGCCCGCGTGCCGGATGTGGATCACGGCTACCTGGTCGCGATCGACAAAAACACGGGCACCGAACGGTGGCGGTTTGCTTCGGACGGCTATTCGTGGAGTTCGCCGGTGGCAGTCTACGATGCGGCCGGCAACGCATACATCGTCACTTGCGACAGCGTTGGAAACGTGTATCTGCTCGATGGCAGAACGGGTACGCAGCTGTCGAAGTTCGATGCAGAGCGCAACATCGAGGCGTCGCCGGTGGTATATGGCAACACGATCATCGTCGGCACGCGCGGTATGGACGTGTTTGGCATAACCATTTCCTAAAGGAGGGGTCTTGTGGCGCGCAGGCGAATGCAACCGAGGTTTTTCCTGTTTCTGTTCTCGGTGGTTGGCATCGGCATCGGGATCTTTCTGCTCGTGCGCGCCATTGTATCGCCTGCCAGAGAGGCTGCGGCGGAGAACACGCCGTTGCCGAGCTCGTCGCCAACGGTACCGGCCGAGGCAACGCCAAAGCCGCCCCTGCCGGACAATATTTCCGTCGTGGGCAGCGAAGCGGCCGCGCCGGAACGGCTTGGGTTTTCCACCGTGCTGCAGGTCAATGGAGGGGACACCAACTCCTATACCCGCAGCAACCCCGTTTCCTTTGGCAGGGACGAAGACTATACCGATGTGCCCGGGCTGTTGACCTTTGGCGGCAACAACTATCGAAACACCTTTGCCTATGGTACGACCGTCGTCTCTGAGCGGCGCCTGTATCGCGCCTGGGAAGAGCGTATCGGACAGATCGACAGCTGGACGGGCACGGGGTGGACCGGGCAGCCGCTGATCGTGCAGTGGCCGGATGAGGTGCGCCCGGTGCTGGGCGTGTCGGAAACCTACAAGACCAAGGAGGGGTTTGTCGAGGTTATCTACCCCGCCATGGACGGTTATATCTACTTTTACGACCTTGAGTCCGGCGCGCGCACGCGCGACCCGATCAACGTGGGCGTGGTCATGAAGGGGACGGCCTGCCTCGATCCCAACGGATACCCGCTGTTGTATGTCGGCCAGGGGATCCCGGTGGAAAATGAAAACGGCCTTTCTGTCGCCTACATCCGGGTCTATTCGCTCATTACAAACGAGGAGATCCATCGTTTTGGCGGGTATGACTATTTTGGCGAACGCGGGTGGCAGGCATACGACGGCAGCCCGCTCATCTCAAACGACACGTTGTTTTATGCCGGTGAAAACGGCGTCTTGTATTCGAGCAAGCTGAATACGCAGTTTGATGCGGCGGCAGGCACGGTATCCATCAACCCCGAGCGACTGGTCAAGTATCGCTATGAAGGCGCCGGATACTCGAAGAGCGATGCAGCCAACAGCCGCTGGTATGGCGTGGAAAGCTCGGTGGCCGCCTTTCGCAACTATCTGTATTTTACCGACAATGGCGGCAGGCTACAGTGTGTCGATGCTAACACCTACGACCTGCTGTTTGTTACGGACGTGGGCGAGGATGCGGACGCTACCGTCGTGATCGAGGAGAGCTATGACGACGGCACGATCTATCTGTATACGGCGAGCCAGGCCAATACTTCTGTGGGCGAGTTGGGCGAGGGATTTGGATATTCCTGGCACAAGAAGATCAACGGCCTGACAGGCGAAGTGGTCTGGCAAAAACAATGGGCTGCTTCCACCGGGGACGCAAGCAACAACGGCGGGACGCTGGCGACGCCGCACGTGGGGCGCGGCAACATTTCCAATCTGGTTATCTACGCGATGGACCTGGCCGTGATGACGAGCGAGCCCGCCGTGGACGACGTGGTGGACCCGGAGGCGCCGACCGGTACCGGCGGCAATTCGCTGGGCGGGCGTATCGTCGCATATGACAAGACCACCGGAGAAGTTGCGTGGAGCATTGAAGATGCAGGCGCGGGGGACTACTGGTCTTCGCCCGTCGTCGTATACGATGAAAACGACAGCGCGTACCTGATCCAGTGCGACCGCGCGGGCATGGTGAAGTTGTATGACGCAAGTACCTCTGCGCTGCTGTATTCTCTGGACCTCGGGTCCCGGATCGACTCTACGCCCGCCGTATTCAACAATTACCTGGTCGTGGGGACGCGCGGCAAGGGCGGCAGTCAGGAGAGTGCCAAGATCATCTGCGTCAAGATCGCATAAAGCAACGGGAGATCAACTGTGAAACCAACATTTTGGGAAGAAGTCTGGGATTTTGTCATGAAGTTCGGCCTGCGCATCCTCGCGGGCGCGGTGCTGCTGTTTGTTGGCTTCCGTATCGCCAAGTGGGTTGCGCGGCACATCCGTACCAGACAGGGAAAGCGGGCTTCCAAGGTGTCCGATCCGCTGTCGCCCACAATGCGCTCGTTTCTGGCGAGCGCCGTAGGGATTGGCCTTCGGATCCTGATTGTCATTCTGTTTATCATCCTGATGGGCGCCAATACGTCGTCCGTGGTGGCGATGCTCAGCTCGGCGGCACTGGCCATCGGCCTGGCGCTGCAGAACAGCTTTTCCAACCTGGCCGGCGGATTGCTCATCATCCTGTTCAAGCCCTTTGGCCTTGGCGACTATATCACCGTGAACGGCGAGGCCGGTACGGTGCAGGATATCAACATCTATTTTACCTCCATTTTGACGCCGGACAACCGCACGGTGGTGTTCCCCAATGGCGTGATATCCAATTCCACGCTGGTCAATTCGTCCACGGAGGAGACGCGGCGCGCAGAGGTGCAGCTGCCGGTGGCCTATGCGGCAGACTCCCGCCTCGTGTGCAAGCTGCTGGAGCAGGCAGCCGCTGCCGATGAGCGGGTGCTACAGGACCCGGCGCCGCAGGCCGCGCTGACGGACCTGCTGGGCGGCGTGCAGACCTACACGATCTGGGCGTGGTGCGCGCGGACCGAGCTGCTGGACGTGACGTATGACCTGCGCGTGCGGGCCAAGGAGACGCTGGAGCAGAATGGCATCTCCCTGGCACGCGCCAGGCTGGACATTCTGCCGCCGCAGTAAACGCGTTTGCGCTTTTGCCGCCGCCCCCTGCAGGGGGGCGGCCTTTGCTTTTGGACGCGGTTTGACGCTTTTGGCCCCGCGTGGTAAGATAGACACGCCAAAAGCGGCGGGCACATGCGGCGTGCCGCGATGTTCCGGCGGCAAAGAGCCGATCGTCCTGGGAGGGACCTATGAATCAACGGGCGCTGACCATACTGGAATACGATAAGATTTGTGACAGGCTTCGCACCCATCTGGCCTCGGAGGTTGGGCGGGAGGCGTCGTTTGCCCTGCAACCGGTGAGCGATTTGCAGGAGGCGGAGCGGCTGTTGCAGCAGACGGAGGAGGCCGACGCAATCTACCGGCGCACAGGCCGTACACCGGTAGAGGGGTTTCCGGATATCCGGGACCTGCTGGTGCGCATCCATGCCGCCCATGCGCTGACCATGGGCGAGCTGCTCGCCTGCGCGCAGTGCCTGCGTGTGGCGAGAAAGGCGCGGGAAACGCTGCATGGCGGCGAGACGCCGGGGCTGCTCTCCGCCATGGCTAACCGGCTGTGTTCGCACCGCTCCATTGAGGAGGAGATTGGCCGTTGCATCCTTTCGGAAGATGAGCTTGCGGACAATGCTTCTCCGGAACTGGCGCGCATTCGCCGCCAGGTTCGCATCACCAACGAGCGCATGCGGGACAAGCTGAACGCAATGATCAAGAGCCCCGTCTATCAGAAATTTTTGCAGGAGCCGATCATCACGGTGCGCAACGGGCGGTTTGCGCTGCCGGTCAAGGCGGAGCATCGGGCGCAGGTCGCAGGCCTGGTGCACGATCAGAGCGGCAGCGGCGCCACGCTGTTCATTGAGCCGTCCGCGGCGGTGGAGCTGGGCAACGAGCTGCGCCAGTTGCAGGCGCAGGAGCAGGTGGAGATCGGGCGCATCCTCGCCGGGTTGACCGCGCTGGTCGATCCCGTAGCGGAGGAGCTGCATGCCAGCCTGAACCTGCTGGGCGCGCTGGATGTGATCTTTGCGCGCGCCATACTCGCCCGCGACATGCGTGCCGTCCGCCCGAAGCTGCATGCCGACCGGCGCTTTCACATCGTCGAGGGCCGGCACCCGCTGCTGCCGGCGGACAGCGTCGTGCCGGTCGACGTATGGCTTGGCACGGATTTCCGCACGCTGATCATCACTGGGCCCAACACCGGCGGCAAGACGGTCACACTCAAGACCGTTGGCCTGTTTGCGCTCATGGCCATGTCCGGCATGTTCGTGCCGGCGGATGCGCGCACGGAGCTGTCCGTCTTTGACGAGGTCTTTGCAGACATTGGCGACGAGCAGTCCATTGAGCAGTCCCTGTCGACGTTCTCCTCGCACATGACCAATACCGTGGAGATTCTGGAACAGGCCGGAGAAGGCAGCCTGGTGCTGCTGGACGAGCTGGGCGCCGGCACCGACCCGGTCGAGGGCGCCGCACTCGCCCAGGCGATTTTGGAGGCCCTGTATGAGCGCGGCGCGCTGACGATGGCCACGACGCATTACAGCGAAATCAAGGCGTTTGCGCTGACCCGCCCGGGGATGCAGAACGCGTCAATGGAGTTTGATGTCGATCGCCTGTGCCCGACCTACCGGTTGTATATCGGCATTCCGGGTAAGTCGAACGCGTTCGAGATTTCTGAGCGACTTGGCCTGCCGGCTTCCATTATCGACCGCGCACGGGACTTTCTGCTCAAGCGTGACGTTGCGTTTGAGGACGTGCTTTCGGGCGCGGAGGCGGCGCGCCGGGAGGCGGAAGCGGCGCGAGAGGCCGCGCAGCAGGATCGCTGGGAAGCGCAGCGTGTACGTGCGGAACTTGAGGAACAGCGGCGGCGGCTGGAGTCCGAAAAGGCACAGCTGCGGCAGAATGCGCGCGAGGATGCCAAAAAGCTCGTACAGCAGACGCGGCAGGAGATGGAAACGCTCATTGCCGGTTTGCGTTCGCTGAAGGTAGCGGATTCCCGCTCTCTGGAGCGTGCCGTGCAGCAGGCGAGAGATGCCATGCGCGCCGGCGAAGCCCGGCTGGCGGGCGAGACCGAGCGCCGTCTTGCCGAGGGCGAGGCTCCCAAGACCGTCCGCCCGGGCGATCTCGTGCATGTGCTGACCATTGGAAGGGACGCATCCGTGCTGAAAGCGCCGGATGCACGCCAGGAGGTGCTCGTGCAGGCCGGCGCCATGAAGATGACCGTCAAGCTGTCCGATCTGCGCCCGGCGGCGACCAAGCCCGAAAAGCCAAAGGCGGCGTTTCAGGTCAAGCTTTCGGAGCCTGCCCGTAGTTTTCTTGAGCTGGATCTGCGCGGTAAGATGGTGGACGAGGCGACCGTGGAGATCGACCGGTTTATCGACGACGCGATGATTACGGGCGTCAAGGAGTTTTCCATCATCCATGGCAAGGGCACGGGCGCGCTGCGTGCTGGGGTGCAGGCGTTTCTCAAGACGCATCCGCGCGTGAAATCGTATCGGCTCGGCGCCTATGGCGAAGGGGACGCCGGCGTGACGGTTGTCACGTTAAAATGAAGCCCGGTGGGGGAAATACCCCGGCCTGAAACGGCCAGGATGCCGCCCGTGGCGGTGCGGTTGGACAAATGCTGCGTTCTGTGGTATAATGCAACATATATGCGGGGAGGTATGCAGACCCGCAAACTTCCGGAGGTGTGATACATGGAAAACGGTACCATTTTGGTCATTGATGATGACCGAAATATACTGGCCATCATAGAATTGTATCTCAAAAAGGCCGGCTTTCAGGTGGCTACCTGCGCGGATGGCGGGATGGCGCTCGCCGCCTTTCACGAGACGCGTCCGGCGCTGGTGGTGCTGGATGTGATGTTGCCGGGACGGGATGGCTGGTCCGTGCTGCACGACATCCGCATGGAAAGCGAAACGCCCGTCATCATGCTCACGGCAAAGGGAGATACGGGGGACCGCGTGCAGGGGCTCGAACTGGGCGCTGACGACTATATTGCAAAGCCGTTCGACGCAAAGGAGCTGATCGCGCGCATCAAGGCCGTGTTGCGCAGAAGCGCGCCGGTGGAGCCGGAGCGTACGATCCAGCTCGACGGCCTGTCCGTCTCGCTGGAAAACTATGCGGTACTGCTCGACGGCCGCCAGCTGGAGATGCCGCCCAAGGAGATCGAGCTGCTGTATTTCCTTGCGTCGCATGCAGGCAAGGTGTTCACGCGGGAGCAGCTGCTCGAGCAGGTCTGGGGGTTTGACTTCTTTGGCGATTCCCGCACGGTTGATGTCCATGTCAAGCGGATCCGCGAGAAGCTGGGGGACAATCACCAGTGGCAGCTCAAGACCGTATGGGGTGTCGGCTATAAGTTCGAACAACAGTAAGCAGAAGAGGGCCCATGCGCCGCGATTTTCTCCGAACCCTGTTTTCGCGCATGCTCGCGACATATTTGACCGTTACGCTGGGGCTGATCGTGCTCGTCGGCGTAACGGTTATTGCGCTCTTTCAGAGCCAGTTGCGCTATGAGATGCGCGAGCTGCTCACGGGAGAACTGGCGGAGATTTCAGCACTATGCGCATTGGTACGCGCTTCCGAGCTGCCGGAGGAGAGCGCTGCGGCGGAGCTGGAGATCATTGCGCGGCAGAGCGATGGCCTGATCGAGATCTATGGAGCGGACGGCACGCACGACACGTATTTTGCGGACGACAAGTGGCAGCCGGCGGCGGAGCGGATGCTGGGGGAAGCGGAGCGCACGCAGCTGTTTGCGGCGGCGGGGCAGGAGGAACGATACGACTATTATGGCGATCTTCTGCCGTTTCCCACGATCAGCGGCGTATCGCTTGCATATGAAAACGGCGTGCCTTCCGATGCCGTGCTGCTGCACCTGGACTACTCCGTCTCCAGCAGGACGCTGCGCGCCGTCTGGATGGAAATCGTACTGGTACTGCTGATCGCCGTACTGTTTTGTATCATTGCGGTATACTATTCCTCGTCGCGCATGATCCGCCCGTTCATGGAGATCAACGAGATTGTACAGCGTTACAGCAAGGGGGACTTCAACCTGCGCATCCCCATTACCGGGACGGATGAGGCGACACAACTGGCACGCAGCTTCAACAACATGGCGGACCAGCTCAAAGATCTTGAGGCGACGCGCAGGGACTTCGTCTCAAACGTCAGCCACGAGCTGCGCTCGCCGCTGACCTCCATGCGCGGCTTTTTGGAGGCCATGCAGGACGGGACGATCGGCCGGGAAGAATACGACAAGTATATCGACGTCGTGCTCTCCGAAACGCGGCGCATGACCACCATGGTCAACGACTTGCTGGATCTTGCGCGCATCGAGTCCGGCAAGACGGCCATCAAACTGGAAATCTTCGATATTAACGAGCTGATCCGGCGGACGCTGATCACGTTTGAGGCGCGCATTTACGACCAGCAGATGGAAGTGGAGGTCAAGTTTGCGCAGGAACAGTACTTTGTAGAAGCGGACAGCGCGCAGATTTCGCAGGTGCTGAGGAACATCATCGACAACGCGATCAAATATTCGCCGCCGCGCAGCAAGCTGCGGATTGCGACATATGCGTTGCGCAAAGAGGTGTACGTCAGCATTCAGGATTCCGGCCAGGGCATTCCCGAGGAGGATGTCCCGCACGTGTTCGACCGGTTTTACAAGGTCGAAAAAGCGCACACGCCCACAAAGCAGAGCGGCACCGGCCTCGGCCTGTCGATCGTCAAACGCATTATCGACCAGCATGGGCAGACGATTACGCTCAAGAGCGTCCGCGGCAAGGGCAGCAATTTCACATTTACACTCAAGCGCGCGCCGTCGCCAAACCGGCGGCAGCCGACGCTGGAGGGAGGAGTCAAGTATGGAATTTAATGGACAATACCCCTTTCCGCAGGGCGAGCGCCCGCGGCGTCGTCGGATTGGCGGATTTGGCATTACAGTCATCGTGCTGGTCGCCGTGCTGGCCGTGCTGCTGGTGCTTTCGGTGGTACTGCGCGGCGAACGCTTTCTGAACTGGAGGGATTGGGAAGCCGCGTTCCCCACGCCCGGCTTCCCCACAGGGCCGGAGCCGACACAGCCGGCGCCCACTTTGCCGGCGTCCACGCCCGTGCCGGGCGGCCGCGATATGCCGGAGTTGGATGGCGTGGCGCCGGAACTGGAGGGTATCGAGCCCTGGTTGCAGGCCAACCCCATCCCGGATATCTTTGACGCGGCGTCGCCCTCCGTCGTGGGCGTCATCAACTATACCACGCAGATGTTCGGGGAACGGCGCATGCTGTCGATCTATGGCAGCGGCAGCGGGTTCATCGTCTCCAGCGAGGGATATATCCTGACCAATGCGCATGTGATTGAGGGCGCGGAGGAGATCACCGTGCTGCTCTCCACCGGCGAGGAGGTGCCGGCGGCCCTGATCGGCGCGGACAATGAGACGGACGTGGCCGTCCTGAAAGTGGAACATGCGGGGCTCGTGCCGGTGGCGATAGGCAACTCGGATGACGTGCGCGTGGGCGAATTTGTCGTCGCCATCGGCAACCCGCTCGATACCGACCGCCTCGCCAACACGACGACCTTCGGCGTGATCTCTGCCAGCGCGCGGGAGATCACGATCGACGGGCATACCAACACCTATTTGCAGACCGACGCGGCGATCAACTTTGGCAACAGCGGTGGTCCGCTGCTCAACATGCGTGGCGAGGTCGTCGGCATGAACAGCGCCAAGTCCATCACTGCCGGGTATGATGAGTATGGCAATGCCGTCAGCGCGGAGGGGATCGGGTTTGCGCTGCCGATCAATACGGTGCGCGAGATCATGGAGCTTCTGGTGACAGAGGGCGGCATTCAGCGCCCGGCCGTCGGCATCACGGTCTATACGTTGACGGAGGCCATTGCCGCGCAGATGGATCTGCCGCTGTCCTCAGGCGTCTATGTCGACAGCGTCGTGGCGGGCGGACCTGCGTCGCGCGCCGGGTTGCGCGCGGGCGATATCATCCTTTCTGCCAACGGGCAGGCCATTACGGAGCAGTCGCAGCTGATTGACATGATCGGCGGCTGTGCCATTGGCGATACCATCGTCGTCGAGGTCTATCGATCGGGCGAGACGTTGACCTGTGAGATCGTGCTGGAGGATAAGAACCAGATGAATTTTGACGAGGTGGATCCTACGCGGTAACTGGATCGGGCATTATGGCGCCGCCCGGTTCCTACAGGAACCGGGCGGCGCTTTTCATGCGGTTGTACATGCTTTCTCAGCACCCCAGTATCGACCTTGCGTATCCTTCCATGCCGTCTGCATCGGAAAAGGCAATTTGTACGATCGACAGCCGCTCCATCAACCAGGTCAGGATGGCGCCCCCGCCCAGGATGACGTCGTGCCGCTGGGCGAGCAGCGGCAACGCACTGCGCCCCGCATCGCCCAGGTCGTCCAGCCGGCAGAGCAGCGCCTGTACGTCGCCCAACGTCATCTGACATCGGGCGACCTGTACGGGGTCGTATTGTTCAAGATGCAGGTGCAGCGCGGCCAGGGTGGTGGACGTGCCGCCGACGGCCGTCCATTGCGTCTGCGGCAGCGGGGGGAGCTGGAACGTCTCGGCGAAAGGGGCCTGCATCATGCGCCTGCTCTCTGCGAGGGGCCGGTCGCCGCATAGATCCTTGACGCGCACGCAGCCCAGTGGGAAGCTTTGCCGGAAGGCGCCACACGTCACCTGCGTGCTGCCCCCGCCGATGTCGATCAGCCCGCCACGACCGCCTGTCGCGCCTACATAGGCAAAGGCTGCCTCCTCGTTGCCGGCAAGTACTCGGACCGGCATGCCGGTTGCAAGCGCTATGCGCCCAACAAACGATTCCCGGTTCCGCGCGTCGCGGACGGCGCTGGTGGCATAGGCGTAGGGCCGGCACCCATGAGCCGCAGCCTGCACGGCGAGCCGGCGCAGCACGTCGAGCGACTGGGCCATGCGCGCTTCGGAGAGGCAGCCGGTTGCGAGTAGACCTTCGGCCAGACGCGTGGTGTAGACTTCCTTTCGCGAAAAAACAGGCCCAACAGCGCTGTGTTCGGCCTCCATGTAGCGGATGGAATTGCTTCCGATATCGACGATGGCGATCCGCCGGGAAGCGGCAGGGAATTGTTGGTTACTCATAAAACTTAATGTCGTCGGGAAATACATAGCCCAGCTTTTCCCGCGCATATTGCAGCAGATAGTCGTCTGTCTGCATATATTCGAGCATGCGTTCCAGACGCTCTTCCTCCACCCGGAGCGCGTCCAGCTGTGCCTGCAACGCGGCGGTGTCCTCGGCGATGGTGGTCATTTTGGTCTGCTGGGACAGATAGATGCCGCCAAGAATACAAAATGCCAGCAAAAACGCCAGGATGACATACCGCGCTTTGAGTTTAAAACGAAACTGCTTGGCCATATACTAAGTATAGCATATTTTTCAGCAGTTTCCAGTCCTTTTGCGAGCGCGTGTGTGAACGATGCGTGAAATCGTTCCAAATACGGCAAACTGTTCGACGGCGAAACCGGCGCCGGCAAAGAGGAACAGATAGAGCCGCAACTTGCCGCCGGTGGTGAGCAGCAGTGTTGCGGCGAGAACTACGCCGAGCGACACGACGAATAGCAGGTCGCACAGCCCCTCGACAATCCGCAACCGGCACAGATAGCGAGGCAACCTGAGCAGGTCGTAAGTCAATCCACAGGCGAGGCCGGCGTACAGGCAGGTAAGCGCGATATAGGGCTGTGCGACGATCTGCTCGGACATTTCAGCGGAACACCTTGCCGAACAGTCCGCGGCGCTCGCTTTCCGGCGGCTCATAGTCGAGCGCCAGGATCTCGCCCTCGATGCTGATTTGCCCGTCCTCAAGGTTTAATTTTGCAAGATGGAGGTTGGTACCCACGATGTTCAGCGGCCCTGCTTCGGTCATCAGCATGACGTCCTGCTCGTTGAAGCTCTCCACATCCGCAACGCCCGTCACGCTGATGCGCATCCGGTTGTCGATGTGGATGCTGTGTGCGCGCGGGCGGAGCTTGGTCAGTTCGGTGTCCCTGCGATCGTTCATATGCAATCCCCCCAGGCATGAAGATACGTTGCCGTTTGCCACATCCTATGCGGCTTCTGGGACAGGTATGCGGCTAAATGTACTTCAAATGGAACGAAACTGCGTATGCAGGGCGTCGAATCGTGAGAAAGATGTGAAAACCGTCCGGTCCCAGCTTGACACCGGGTAGACTGGGGAGTATGATTATATTGAGTGGATATTGGCTGCATACGGATGCGTGCATCTTTTTATATCTTTATTCATTTCCCGTTAAGAGAGGAGCAATAAATTGAATCAAGAGCAATTAGAGGCCAAGAGTCTTGGTGATTTGCGCGAAATCGCAAAACTCCAGGGCGTAAAGTCGATTACCAAGTATCGAAAACCGGAGCTGGTCCGGATCATTATGAATGGGGGCGTCGTGCCGCAAAACGAGGCGGCAGACGAAGTCGCCGAGCCGGCAAATGCCGCTGCTGAACCGACAGTACAGAAGGAGACGTCGGAACCTGTGGGAGAAGCTGTGCCGTCGCCGGCCCAGCGCGCAGGCAGCGCGCCTGTGACGGTGCATGACCTGTCTGCGCCGCGGATGCGCGCGTCGTACACGCCGCGTCCGCAAAGCTATCAAAAGCCATCCTATGAAAGCCGCGGCTATCAGCAGGGCGGGTATCAGCCGCGCCGCAGCTATCAGCAGGGCGGGTATCAGGGCGGCGGATATCAGCAGGGTGGTTACCAGCAGGGGGGCTACCAGGGTGGCGGATATCAGCAGGCGGGATATCAGGGCAATTACCAGCACCGCGGCGGCTATCAACAGCAGGGCGGCTATCAGCAGCAGGGGGGCTATGCCCCTGTGGAAAACGGCTACGAAGAAGAGCGTCGCTATCGCAATCGCCAGGAGGGCTATTACAACAAGGACTATGGCACGAGCAACCCGGCTGTGCCGGAGATGCTCCAGACGGGCGAGTGTGGCGACGCGGAAGGCGTTCTCGAAGTGCTGCCGGATGGCTATGGCTTCCTGCGCTCGGAAAACTACCTGTCCGGCGCGCACGACGTGTATGTCTCGATTGCGCAGATTCGGCGGTTTGGCCTGCGCACCGGCGACCTGGTCACGGGCAAGACCCGCCCGTCGAAGGAAAACGAGCGCTTTTTGGCGCTGTTGTACATCACGGCTGTCAACGGCGAGGACCCGGAACGGCTCAGCGAGCGCGTACCGTTTGAAAACCTGGTTCCCATCTTTCCGAACGAGCGGTACACGCTCGAGCGGACGGGCGCGAAAAACGACCTGTCCATCCGCCTGATCGACCTGATCGCGCCCATCGGCAAGGGACAACGTGCGATGATCGTCTCGCAGCCGAAAGCCGGCAAGACTACGCTGCTCAAGAGCATTGCCAACGGCATTGCCGACAACTATCCTGATTCGCATCTCATCGTGCTGTTGATCGACGAGCGGCCGGAAGAGGTGACCGATATGCAGCGGTCCATTCGCGGCGAAGTGCTGTATTCTACCTTTGACGAGCTGCCGGAGCATCATACCCGCGTGGCGGAGATGGTGCTGGAGCGGGCCATGCGCCTGGTCGAGCACGGCAAGGACGTCGTCATCCTGATGGACAGCCTCACGCGCCTGGCGCGCGCATACAACCTGACGATTCCGCCCACGGGGCGCACGCTTTCCGGCGGCATGGACCCAGGCGCGCTGCACAAGCCCAAGCGGTTTTTCGGCGCCGCCCGGAACATCGAAAACGGCGGCAGCCTTACGGTCATTGCGACCGCCTTGTCGGAGACGGGCAGCCGCATGGACGATATGGTCTATGAAGAATTCAAGGGCACGGGCAATATGGAAATCCACCTGGATCGAAAGTTGTCCGAAAAGCGGATTTTCCCGGCTATCGATATCTATAAGTCCGGCACGCGCCGCGACGATCTGTTGTTGTCGCAGGAAGAGCTGGATGGCGTGCGTACCATCCGGCGCGTACTTGCGGGCGGCAATCCTGCGGAAGTGACGGAGCAGCTGATTGGCATGCTGGCTAAGACGAACACGAACGAGGAGTTTCTGCAGCGGATCAAAGAGTGGGTGCGCATTTATGAAAAAGATGGGTATACCGCTTCCAATCGCTTTGGAAAATGAAGTAATTAGAAGTAATTAATAAGAATAAGCTTGCATTTTTTGCTTGTTGCGGCTATAATAGCCGTTGGCAGTGTTTTTTAAGGAGTGAAAGAGCATGAAAAAGGACATCCACCCGTCTTACGGCGAAGCAACGGTTCGCTGCGCGTGCGGCGAGACGTTTACCACTGGCTCGACTCGCGGAGAGCTGAAGGTTGAAATTTGCAGCAAGTGCCACCCGTTCTATACCGGCCGTCAAAAGCTGGTGGACAGTGGCGGACGTGTCGATCGCTTCAAGAAGCGTTACGGCATGTAAGATTCCGTTTGAGAAAAGGGCGCGTTCCTGTGAACGTGCCCTTTTTTGTATGCTGCTCACGGCTGGGATCGGCTACAGCGTGCAACGCACGGAAAATGTTACCGATTTGATAACTTTACACCATTTGGCCGCGTGCCGGCGCCTGCTCAAGTTGCGCTTTTGCCCATTGTTTGATATGATATCGTCATCTGGGTAAGAGGAGAAAGGGAAATGGAACGAAACGTTTATGACGTGCTCGAGGAACGCGGCTTCCTCAAACAGTGCTCGCATCCGGAAGAGCTGCGCGACCTGCTCGGCAGGGAGAAGGTCACGTTTTATATCGGGTTTGACCCGACGGCAGACAGTTTGCACATCGGCCACTATGTGGCGCTGATGACGATGGCGCATATGCAGCGTGCAGGCCACCGTCCCATTGTGTTGCTCGGCGGCGGCACGGCCATGATCGGCGACCCGTCCGGCAAGACGGACATGCGGCGCATGATGTCCAACGAAGAGATCGACCACAATGCCGCCTGCTTCCAAAAGCAGATGGCGCGCCTGATCGACTTTTCCGACGGCAAGGCGCTGGTATACAACAACGCCGAGTGGATCCGCGGGCTGAATTTCCTCGAGTTCATGCGCGACATTGGCGTCCATTTTTCTGTCAACAACATGTTGCGGGCCGAGTGCTACAAGCAGCGTATGGAGCGTGGCCTGACCTTCTTTGAAATGAGCTACATGCTCATGCAGAGCTATGATTTCCTCGTTCTGCATCGCAAGACCGGCTGCGTGCTGCAGATGGGCGGTGACGACCAGTGGAGCAACATCCTGGGCGGAGCGGATCTGATTCGCCGCAAGGAACACAAGCCCGCGTATGCCCTGACCACCACGCTGCTGACCACGAGCGAAGGCAAGAAGATGGGCAAGACGGAAAAAGGCGCGCTCTGGCTCGACCCGGAGCGTTGCAGTCCGTATGAATTTTACCAGTACTGGCGCAATGTCGACGATGCGGACGTGGAACGTTGCCTGGCGCTATTGACGTTTTTGCCGATGGACGAGGTGCGGCGGCTGGGCGCGCTGCGCGACGCGGCGATCAACGAGGCGAAGCGTACGCTGGCATTTACGCTGACCGAGCAGGTGCATGGCACGGAGGCGGCACAGCAGGCGCAGGCGGCGGCGGAAGCGCTGTTTGGCGGCGGCAGCGACTTTTCCAACATGCCCACGGTGGCGCTCACCGGGCAGCAGGTAGAGGAAAGCGGCCTGCGGTTGCCGGACCTGCTGGTGCTGGCGGGGCTGGCCAAGTCCAAGTCGGATGCGCGCCGGCTCATTGGCGATGGCGCAGTGTATGCGGGGGAACGCAAGGTGGAGTCCTTTGCAGAGGTGCTGCCGGCAGCGGCGCTCGATGGCGACGGCGTCATTCTTCGCAAGGGCAAAAAGAGCTTTTGCAGAATGAAGCGGGCGTAAATGGCATATCGTACCGTAAAACAGACGAGCGAAGCGGAGATCGTCATCAAACGCTCCCGGTTTATCGGGCGGTGTTTTCCGGTGGTGGACGAGCAGGAGGCGCTGCGCTTGCTGGAGCAGGTGCGTAAGCGCCATTGGGATGCAACGCACAACTGCTTTGCCTACTCCATCGGGCGGACGGGCGGCTGCGCCCGCTTTTCCGACGATGGGGAGCCTTCCGGCACGGCGGGTCTGCCAATGCTGGAGACGTTGCGCCATATTGGCGTGACGGACGTGCTGGTGGTGGTGACGCGCTACTTTGGCGGGATCCTGCTTGGCGCCGGCGGGCTGGTGCGCGCTTATGCGCGCGCCACGGCCGCTGCGGTACGCGCAGCCGGGCAGATCGAAATGCGTGACTGCCGGCTGCTCACTGTGGACGTGCCCTATGCGCTCTGGGGCCGCGTGGAACCGCTGTTACGGGAGGGCGGCCAGCAGGAGGACGTTCAGTATGCCGAAGCGGTAACGGCCGCGATATGGGTGCCAACGGAGGCAACGGCCGCGCTTTGCGAAAAGATTACGGACCGGACCGACGGGAAGGTCGCGCCGCGGCTGGGCGCCGAAACGGTCAGGGCGTTTGCCGTGACGGTGGATATCCCGTGTGAGGAAGCGGAAGAGGAGTGATGAAGATGAAACGTAAGGGGCTCTGGCTGGTAACGGCGCTGCTGGCGCTGCTTTCGCTTGCCCTTGCGGCGCCCGCGCTGGCTGCGGACGAGGTCGGCGTCGTGGTGACAGCCGATCCTGCGGAGCTCTCCGAAAGCGGACCGGTTTTGCTGACGTTTGAGGTTTCCAACCACTCCGACTTTGAGTTGCACGAGATTACAATCGGTCTTGACAATGCTATTTTTACGATTGAGGGCATGGAGGATTGCGTCATCCCGCCGGGCGGGTCGGCGACGTTCCCCCTGCTGTATGAAGTGCCGGACTCGCGCATTGGCCTGGAGCTGCTGTTTCAGGTAAACTGGCTCCAGTATGGCGAACCGCACACCCTCGAAGTGCCGGTGACGATTGCGCGGGCGATCGAGCCTGTGATCTCCATCCAGCGCACGGTCAGCAGCGCATATGCCAAGCAGGGCGATACCATTACGCTGACCTATGAGCTGTCCAACGATACCAAGTTTGACATGACCAACATTACGGTCATCGACGAGCAGATCAGCGACAACCCCATTTTCCGCAACCACACGCTCAATGCAGGCGGCACATTGACCCAGTCCTTTGTCTATACGATGGGCACGGAGGACGTGGTGTCCGCCCCCATCGTCACCTATGAGGTGAACGGCAAGACCAAGACGTTCTCCGCCATCGACCCGGTCACGCTGTCCATGGTCAACGTGCAAATCGACCTGCGCGTGGAGATGGGCACGCCCACGGCGGCCGGCGTCCCGTTCACGATCACGGCCGTCAACAACGGCAACCAGACTGTCAATGAGATTCAGATCACGGACGAGCTGAGCAATCCTGTGCACGGAGATCCCTTCTCTCTTTCTCCAGGGGAAGAACGGACGTTGTCGTATCTGGTCGTGCCCGTCGCCACCGAGCCGGTGCGCAATGTGGCGTTCCGCCTGACCGGAGAGGACGCGCTCGGCGGGAAGTATGAGCCGACATATGAGACGACGTATGAGGTCCATCCGTTTGTGGACGACTCTCAGCTCGACGTCGTACTGCTGCCCGAGATTCTCGAGCCGTGGACGGCGCAGACGGGCGCCGTCCGTGTGCGCGTAACGATCCGCAATGGCAGCGCCGTGGAATTGACGGACGCGGTGCTCATGGAATCCACGCTCGGCGACCTTGCCACATATGAGCGGTTGGCCGCTGGAGATACCATCTTTGAGGAGAGCCTAGTCATTGGTTCGCCGCGCAATTTGACGTTTTCCATCAAGGGCACCGACCCGGCCGGGACGGAGCGGCAGTTGACCAGCGCCATGTTGACCGTGGCATATCCCACAGTGACTGAGACGCCTCTGCCTTCCCCGACGCCGACTATCGAGCAATCGGGCGGCCTTGTAAGCGGCTTGAACGCGACGCTTTCGACGGTGCTGATTGGGATCGGGGCCATCTTGCTGCTATGTTTTGTCGCGCTGGTCGTGCTGGCGGTGTTGGAACATCGCAAGACGGGCGGCCTCGCACTGGAGGATGGCGATGAAGATGAGGATGAGGATGAGCCGGTCGACGAGTCGATCGATCTCGCGTTTGAAGAAGAGCCGCCGGAGCCATTGCGCCTTTCCTCAGCGCGTGGACCGGAGGACTATGTGCGCATAGCAGATGAGCGCCGCAGGCACTACACGCCGACGAGGCGGCCGCTGATGCCGACGGTCGTGCCGGAATTTGACGATGGCATTGCGCACAATACAGAGGAAACTGTCGTAGTGCAGCGTCATAGCGCACAGTTTACGCGCCCACAGCAGACGACTGATCGGCCTTTTGACGCGGCGAAGCCGCATTGGAAGCAGACAGCCACGCCGCGGGCGCCTGTACAGCCTGTACAGCCGGTACAGCCGGAGCCGCCCGCCGCATCCGCGTCGCAGCGGCCGTATGCCACGCCGCAGGCGCCTGTACAGCCCGTACAGCCGGTACAGCCGGTACCGCCCGCCGCATCCGCGTCGCAGCGGCCGTATGCCACGCCGCAGGCGCCCGTACAGTCGGTACAGCCGGTACAGCCGGAGCCGCCTGCCACATCCGCGCCGCAGCGGCCGTACGCCACGCCGCAGGCGCCCGTACAGGGGACAGCGCCGGGAACCCCGGCCGCCCACGTGATAGACATGGCGCAGGCTGCGCCGGTCGCCGCGTGGCTCACGGGCGAAGCGTCGCCGGAGCAAGCCGGCGCTCCTGCCGACCGGACGCCCAAGCGGCTGTCCTTCCGCCCGGAACCTGCAGTGCGCATGAAGCAGCGGGAGGCGGTGCGGCACATGCCGCGTCAGGATGGAGAAGGTGGTAACAAATGACGGAATTTCGTGGTTGCCCGGAGGAGATGTATCAGTTTTTCTGGGAAATTGCGTTTCAAAACTATCGCGAGTTTTTCGAGGCCAACCGAGAGCGGTATCGCCGTCTGGTGCAGCAGCCCATGCTGGCGCTGGCCGAACGGCTGCTGCCGGTGGCGCTGGATATCAATCCGGCGTTCAATCCGCGGCCGGCCGCCATCGTGTCGCGTATCCGGCGCGACACACGCTATTCAAAGGACAAGTCGCCCTATCGCGATCACGTTTGGCTTGCGTTTAAGCCGGCGGAAAAGCGCACGAGCGAGTGCTTTGTGATGTACGCCGAGTTTGAACGGGAATGCTATGGCTACGGCATGGGGATGTATGCGCCCGACCCGGCACAGATGGGCGCAATGCGGGAGCGCATGCGCGCCATGCCGGAAAAGTTTCTCGCGCTGGTGAGCGAGCCGCGGTTTGCGACGCGGTTCCGGGTAGAGGGCGAGGCCTATCGCCGGCCGAAGTTTACGGATGGCGACCCGGCATTGCTGCCCTGGCTCAACCGCCGCTCGCTCAGCTTCTGCTTTTCGTCGCCGGAGCTGAGCCGCACGTATTCGCCCGCGATTGCGGAGGAGATTGCGGACGCGTTTTTGCTGATGCGCCCGGTGTACCGCTTCCTCATGGGGCTGGACTGAGCTCGTAGATCACGACGGAGCCGTTGTCGAACACGATGCTCGCGTGCGCGTTAAAGTAGTCGATGTCGCAGTCGTAGTTGGCCCGTTCGTAGGGTCCAATGTACACGTAGTCAATGGAATAGGTCTCTTGCAGCGCTTGCAGGGCGGTTTCGGGAGTTTCGAACAGGCCGGCAAGCGCCTGTTCGCGCGCGCTGTAGTCCACGCCGTGGAAATACAGGAATGTACCGGAGCCGCAGACGATGTTGCGTCCCGTGAGCGCCGCGATAGCGTTGTTGTGGTTGTTGCAGGTCAGGAATGTGGCGTCCGGCGCCGTGTTTTCGCGCACAAAGTCCGCGGCCTCCACTTCCTCGGCGCCGACGAGTTGGTATTCCGAATTCCACTCGCGCATGAGCGTCAGCGTGCCGGAGAGGAACAGCGCGATGCAGACGAACGCCGCCAGCACGCGCGTGCCAAGCAGCGGGCCGTGCGCGAGCCGCGCCTGCGCTTGCAGCTTGCGATAGGTGCCGATGAGCCATTTGGCCACAAGCCCGCACGTGAACGCGAACCAGATGAACAGGATCTTGTTGTTGTCATATGCGTTGGGTTGGAACTGCACCGTCTCGCCCAGCAGCCAGAGCAGCAGGATCCCGCGGTAGACGGCGCGGTCGTGCTTGCCCGCGTCCAGATAGGCGATCGGCAACAGCACGAACAACAGTCCCCAGTTCTTGATGTAAAACCACAGGAACGAGTCGCTCACGTTGTCCCAGTTCCAGTTGAGGTGCAAAAAGCTGCCGGATTGCCGGAAGGTAAAACACAGCAGCTGCGGCCCCGCCAGCAGCGCGACGATGCCGGCGTATTTCAAATATCCCAGGAGCTGCGCCTTGCCCTCCACGCGCGCAATGCTGCGCAGGAAGTAGACGACGCTGACGAGCCCGAGCGCCAGGAACGAATGCGTGTGGACGAGCGGAAGCGCACCAGCGAGGATGCCCAGCGGGTAGAACAGGCGCGTTTCGCGCTCAAATGCGGCGCGGTAGAGCAGGTAGAGGCAGGGGAACAGCAGCGCCCAGCCGAACAGCGTGGCGCGCTGTGGGATCAGCATGTCCGCAATCGGGTTGACCCAGCGCAGGCCATAGGTGGGATAGTTGGTCGGCGTCTCGTAGAAGGCCGTAAACAGGCTGGCCAGCCGGTCCGGCTGGAACTGTGCCAGATCGAAGAAATAGGCAAATCCGAACCCGCCGCCCACGAAGAAGAGCAGCGCCGCAAAGCAGGCCAGTCTCTTTTCCGAGAGCCAGCGTTCGAAAAAGAGGTATACGCCGAGCAGCACGAGCCCATAGGCAAACATGGCCGGCAACATGGTCGCAAAGCGCAGGTCGGCTCCCAGCACATAGAACGTGGAGCTGATGCTGTCGGACAGGAACGGATAGCCGACGGGCGTGTCCGGGCAGATGGAATACATGGGCGGGAAAGTGCCCTGTTCCGCAATGCTCGTGATGAACCCGAGGTGCATGGCGAGGTCGCCGTAGGTGGACTGCCCGACCCACAGCGCGCCGTCCCGGTTGACGATCGTGTGCGTGGACAGCAGGATGATCCCGAGCACGAACAGCGGCAGCAGCGTGAACAGCGGCGCGGACTCGTCTGCCCAGGGCGTGCGCTCGCGCTGCTTGCGCCTTGCGAGCAGATAGCTCAGGCAGCCGAGACAGCAGGCCGTGACGAGCGCAAGGAGTTGGGCAAGCAGCGTAAAGTCCAGCAGGAACGCCCAGAGCGCCGGTAGCCACAGCAGCAGGACCAGCGCGGCCACACAGCCGAGCCAGATGCGCACCAGCGGCCGCTCCCCGGAGAACAACCACCGGCTGACCCCGATTCCGGAAACGATGAACGCCGCCAGATAGGCCACGGACAACAGATCAAACAGCAAGCGAACGACCTCCAAACAAAGCCGGAACGTATGAGCTATAGTATACCAGAATCTGGCCGAATTGAAAAGCGGGGCGTGGCGTGCGTCGGCGCACCGAATATCAGACCCGGTTTCGGGATACACTCGGAGCAGGAGGTCTGTCCATATGTTGAGTTTTTTGAGGGAGAACCGGAGGATTCTCGTGTGTACTGCGCTTGCGCTCGCTGCCGGGCTGCTGCTGGGGCTGGCGTTGACGATGGCGCCGATGCAACAGGAGGCCGAACAGGAGCAGGACGCGGCCGAGGTGGACCGCATTGGCGAGCCGTCCATTTTGCCGGAGACGCGTGTGGAGCGCGACATCTGTTACCTTGGCTGTCAGCATCGTGAGACCGTGGCCGCGACGGACACTTCCGCGCTCGTTGGGATGACACGCCAGGAGCTGGCGGCCTACTGGCCGGATGCCGTTATCACGAGTTTTACGTCGGAACTTGTGCGCGTGGTGGTCAGCACCGAGAGCTACTGCCCCAAACACCTGCTGCTCCGTGCCGATGCACAGGGCAATTTGGAGGTCTGCCAGATGCAGACGGACACGCTGGCAATGGCGCCCGTACTGGAACTGGAGGTTTCCCTGGACGGGCTCGGAGAAGAGGCGCGTGCCGAGCTGCAGGAGGGCGTGCTGTTTAATTCGCTCGAAGAGATCAACCACTATCTGGAGAGCATGGAGAGCTGAGGACCCATGGTTGCCTCTCCCCGCGATTTGTAGTATACTATTGCAAACTGGAGAGAGGCAAAGCATTATTATGACATTGCAACAACGGGCGCAATGCGCCAAAGAGGCATCCTATCGTCTGCTAACTGTTGACACGAAAACCAAAAATGCGGCGCTGTGCGCCATGGCCGATGCGCTGGAGGCACAGACAGACGCCATTTTGGCCGCCAACGCGCTCGACCTTGCCGCGGCCAGGGACGCGGGGCGCACTGAGGCGTTGCTGGATCGGCTGGCGCTTTCTCCGGCGCGCATTTCTGGCATGGCGGGCGGGCTTCGGAAGGTGGCGTCGCTGCCGGATCCCGTGGGCGGGGCGGACGCCGTTTTCCGCCGGCCAAACGGCCTGTCCATTGAAAAACGCCGCGTGCCGCTTGGCGTGGTCGGCATCATCTACGAGGCGCGCCCAAACGTCACGGCAGACGCGATAGGCCTGTGCCTCAAATCGTCGAATGCGTGCCTGCTGCGCGGCGGCTCCGAGGCGATCCGCACCAATATCGCGGTGGCGGACTGCCTGGCGGAGGCGGCGGAGAACGCCGGCATTCCCAAGGGAGCGATCCAGCTGGTGCGGGACACCTCGCGCGAAACGGCTACGGAGATGATGCGGCTCAACGGCTATCTGGACGTGTTGATCCCGCGCGGCGGCGCCGGGTTGATACAGTCTGTTGTACGCAACGCTACGGTGCCGGTCATCGAAACGGGCGTGGGCGTATGCCATACATATGTGGACGCATCGGCAGACCTCGCCATGGCCGCTGCCATCGTGACCAACGCCAAGTGTTCCCGGCCGGCCGTCTGCAACGCATGCGAGACGCTTCTCGTGCATGCTGACGTGGCGGCGGCGGCGCTACCGCACATTGCGGATGCGCTCAGCGCGTACCACACCGCGTTGCGCGGCTGCCCGCGCACCTGCGCGATCCTGCCGCAGGCCACGGCCGCCACAGAGGAGGACTGGTCCACGGAATATGGCGACTACATCCTCTCCATCCGTGTGGTGGACAGCCTGGAGGAGGCCATCGCCCACATCAACCGCTATGGAACGCGGCACAGCGAATGCATTGTCACACAGCACCTGCCATCTGCGGAGCGCTTTTTGAACGAGGTGGATGCGGCCGCGGTCTATGTCAACGCCTCTACGCGGTTTACCGATGGGGAGGAGTTCGGGTTCGGCGCGGAGATCGGCATCAGTACGCAAAAGTTGCATGCGCGCGGACCCATGGGCCTCCATGAGTTGACGAGCGTGAAATATGTCGTCCGTGGCGATGGGCAGATCCGCTGAGTGGGGGACGGCCTATGGACGGCAAGATTCGTTTGATTGCTTTAGACATCGATTTGACGCTGACGTGGGAAAAGGACGTCATCAGCCCGAGGAACCTGGCAGCCATCCGTGCGGCGCAGGCGGCGGGCGTATTTGTGACCATTGCCACCGGCCGGGGGTTCCTGTCGAGCCGGAAGATCTGGACGCAGCTGGAGATCGAGGGGCCGACGATCCAGTACGGCGGCGCCATGCTGGTACATGCGCCGGACGGCGCGCCGATCGCGATCCATGCGCTGCCGGAGGATCTGGTGGCGGATGTGCTGGAGCTGGCCCACTCGCTGGGCATCCACGTGCAGATTTTTGAGGGCGATACGGTCGTAGCGGAGCACGATTGCGACTTTTTCCGTTACTATCATGAACGGACCGATCTGCCATTTCGGATTGAGCCGGAACTCAGGCGGATGCGCCATGCCAACATCCCGAAGGTGCTGGCCTATGCGGAGCCGGAGCGCGCCGTGGAGCTGTGCCCACAGATACAGGCGGCGCTGCAGGGCCGCGCGGCCGTCACGATCTCGCAGCCCGGGTTTATCGAGATCAACGGCGTGGAGGTGTCCAAGGGCGCCGCGCTCGCGCAGCTGGCAGATCTGCGCGGTGTTGTGCAGGCGGAAGTGGCGGCCATTGGCGACAGCACGCTGGATCTGAGTATGATCGAGTGGGCGGGTTATGGCGTGGCGGTGGCCAACAGCACCAGGGAAGTGCTCAAAGCCGCTTCCATTATCGTGCCGTCCTGTCAGGAAGACGGCGTGGCGGATTTTATCGAACGCTATGTTTTGTGATGCCGCTCTGGGGAGAACTTTGCGCAAACAAATGCGCCGCCTGTGACAGGCGGCGCATATTGTTTAACCGCGTCCGGCGGCGGTGCGTCCATTAGCCGATTGGAATGGGTCCATCACCGCCGGGTTCTTCGCCACCCGTGTCGGGTTCCTCCCCGCCTGTGTCGGGTTCGGACGTTGGAGTGGGTGATGGGGACGGCGATGGCGTCGCAGGCGAAGGCAATGCCGGTGACGGCGTGTCCGAGGGGACGGGCGCCGGCGTCACGGCGGGTTCCGGCGTGTTCGACGGCGTCAGCGTGGGGGAGGGCGACGGGCCGACCAGCTTTTTGCCGTCGAAGGCGCTATAGGTGGACACGGCGAGCTTTTCGGTTTTGACGAGCTTGCCATCCTTATAGTAGTTTTTGTAGGACTGCCAGCGCTCGCCGTTCTTGCGCTCTACCACGATCTCTTCAGATCCGACAGGCAGCGTCGGATCCAGCTCCTCGACCATCTCTCCGGAGGGATAGATGGTATCGATTTTTTCACTCGTCAGGCGGATCTCGTCGTACTCGTCTGTGGCGAACTCGCAGCGATACAGCTTAAAATGCAGGGTCTTGCCCGAGGTCCAAGCGAAGATAACCACGTCCGAATCCGTGTTGTTTTTAAATTTAAAGTCGATGATGTTGCCCACGGAGTTGATCGTCGCGTCCAGCCCTTTGCGCATATACGACACGGGCATGGAGTGATTGCGGCGAGAGACGATCTCGAGGTCCGCTTTCACAACCGCATTGTACAGTGTGGACGAAAGTTGGCATACGCCGCCGCCCGCCTGCTCCTCCGTGGTGCCGCTGACGTAGGCGTTGGCCATCTTCCAGCCGTTGGCCAGCGTGCGCGTGCCGAGCACGCCGTTAGTCGAAAAGGTTTCGCCCGGTTTCAGCACGTAGCCGTTTATCAGATCCGCACCCTTTTGGATGTTGTAGATGCGGTTGCTGCTGCTGCCGCTGAAGCTGGTCTCCGCGCTGGTGGAGAGGAAGGTAACCTGCGCATCCGGGCTGATGGAAGGCGAGGCCTGCAACGGGATGGCGATGGGGGTGGTATAGTCGCCGCCCATCAGCGCCGTCGTGATGCTCTGCACCAGCGCCTGCTGGTCGACGGCAATGCCGCTAGTACCCTGCGCAATGGTTACGGTGTGGGCGTCCTTGTCAATCTTATCGAAGGTGGCGCTGCTGGCGGGCTGGTCGATCTCAGCCGCCAGCGCGGCGACCTGCGCGCTGATGGAGGAAAAGTCGTATTGCAGCGTGAGCGTAAAGGCTTTTCCGTTGGTACGGATGTTTTCGGCTTCCGTCAGGACATCTTCCACATTGCCGGAGCGCGCGAGCTGGAAGGCCTGGGCGAGCACATCTGCCAGGTTGGTTGTGACGGGCACGGTGCTCAGGTCAAAATAATAGGTCTGGTCGTTCAGCGTAAGCGGAAGCTTGCCGGAAAGCGCTTTGGAGGCAATCAGTTCTTTCAGCATGGCTTCGGCCTCGGACATGGTCTTTCCGCCGATGGCAACGCCTTCTACGGTAACGCCCTCCAGAAAATACTTGGAGTTGACAATCTCATCATATTCCTGCGTCTGTTTGAGCGCAAGCTCAGCCTGTTGGCGCTGCGCCTCCTGTTCCGCGGCGGCCTGGGCGGCAATTTCATCGGAAATCCGGTTCTGCGTAATGATATAATAGACAGCCCCAAGCACCAGTATCAGCGCAAGGGCGAGACCGACGATGAGAAACAGGTTTCGTTTGCTTCCCAATGAGCGTTTCTTTTTATCCTGGAACAGCGGCTCCGGATCCAGAGCGGTGTCGACCGACCCGTCGTCGGGAACGAGTTCCAGGTCGGTGTCGGGCTGTTCCTCAAAAAAGAGATTGTTTGCCATTGCATTTCCTCCTGCATGTATTGGGGCACTTATATTATGCACCAAAGTATTCATCCAATCCTATCCAAATGGGCATTTGTTACAATTTGTTCATCAGTCCTGTTTGGCGCCTGTTCCTACTGGAGAGACGAAAAAATTCAAGCAGTCCTGTATATAAGACCGCGATTGTGATATGATGGTTGCATGAAAATGAGAGAAACAAGAAAACGGCCCTCCGGCACGCCCATGGATGCGGCGCTTCGATACCTGGGCTATCGGGCGCGCACCGTGCGGGAGTTGGAGCGGTATCTGGATGAACAGCAATTTGGCGAATATGAGATTTCCCAGGTCATCGAACGGCTCAAAGAGCTGGGACTGGCGGACGATGCGAAGTTTGCCGCTGATTTCATTGAGTCGCGCCTCAGGACCAAGCCCGTCAGCCGCCGTCACCTGCGGGAGCAGCTGCATGCGCACGAGCTGCCGCCGGAGGTCATTGAAGAGGCGCTGTCCGCCGTGACGGACGAGGTGGAGCAGGCCAACGCCGCAGCCGTTGCCGAAAAATACTGGCGGCAGTTTGCCGCGTTGCCTGCCGACAAGCGGGCGGAGCGCGTGTTGCAGCGGCTGCAGGGGCGCGGGTTCTCCTATGGGGTTTCCCTGCAGGCGGTGGCGCCGTTTGCCGATGCGGCGGAAGGAGAGGGGATATGAAACAGATACTGACGCCCGAAGAGTCGCGGCTGGCAGACCGCGCGCTGATCGAGGACTATGGCATTCCGGGGCTGACGCTCATGGAGCGCGCCGCTGAAGGGGTTGCCCAGGCCGTGCGCCGGCAGGTGCGCCCGCCGGAGCGCACGCTCGTGCTTTGCGGCGCCGGCAACAACGGCGGGGACGGGCTGGCCGTGCTCCGTCTGCTGCACGAGGCCGGCTACCCGGCGGATGGGTTCCTCTCCGGCAGCCCGGCGGCCCTGCGCGGCGACGCGCTGACCAACTATACGCGCGCCCTTGCCTGCGGCTGCCGTCTGCTCGAGGACGCCCCGCAGTTCGATGCGTACCGCTGCGTGGTGGATGCGCTCTTTGGCACGGGACTCTCGCGCGAGCTGTCACCGCAGCTCTGCGAGCTGATCGGTGCGCTGAATCGCTCGGACGCGTATAAGATTGCCGTGGATATCCCGTCCGGTATCGACGGGCTGACCGGCCGCCGGTGCGGCGCGGCAGTGGAGGCGGACGAGACGGTGACGTTCCAGTATCTCAAGCGCGGGCTGCTGCTGTTTCCCGGACGGTCGTGCGCCGGGCGCGTCAGCGTGCACCCCATTGCGGAACAGGATCCGGCCGCAGGCACGGTCTGCTGGCTGGAGGAGGGGGACGTGGCTGCGCTGCTGCCCGCGCGGCCGCTGGACAGCCACAAGGGGAACAATGGCCGCGCGCTGCTCTGCGTGGGCAGCGCGCGCTATACCGGCGCGTCGCTGCTCAGCGCGCGTGCGGCGCTGCGCGGGGGCGCCGGGCTGCTGACCGTCGCCGTACCTGCGGCGGTCAAGCCGGCGTTTGCACAGGTGCCTGAGGCCATGTGCGCGCCCTGCGGGGACGGGACGGACTGGGACGTGCAGGCGCAGGCGGCGGCAGCACGCCTGCTCCCGGGAGCCACGGCCGTGGGCATTGGCAGCGGCATGGGGGAGATGGCCGACGCTTCACTGTTGGAGGCGGTGCTCTCGTCCGGCCTGCCCGCCGTCATCGACGCGGACGCGCTCAACCTGCTTGCCCGCCGGCAGGAGATGCTTTCGCTGCTGCGCGCCAACTGCGTGTTGACGCCGCACCCGGCGGAGATGGCGCGCCTCATGCAGTGCGAAACGGCTGCCGTGCTTGCCGACCCGATCGGCATTGCCCGGGAAATGGCCGCCCGGTGGCGCTGCACGGTGCTGCTTAAGGGCGCCACCACCTGCATCAGCGATGGGGAGCGCGTGCTGCTCAACACGTCCGGCAATCCCGGGCTTGCCAAGGGCGGGAGCGGGGACGTGCTGACCGGGCTGCTGCTGGCGCTGCTGGCGCAGCGGCTATTGCCCATAGACGCAGCGTGCGCCGCAGCGTATCTGCTGGGCGCATCCGCGGATCGTGCCTATGCTCTTTTGGGAAACCGCATGTTGGTGGCGGGGGATGTGATCGACGCGATCAGGGAAGAAATACGCGCGGAACGCGCTCGCTGATGCACAACAGGATCTCATAGCTGATCGTGTCTGCCCATTGCGCCATTTCGTCCGCCGTGATCGTTTCTTCACCCTGCGTGCCAAGCAGGACGACTTCGTCCCCGATCTGCACGTCTGGAATGTCCGTCACGTCGCACATGATCTGGTCCATGCAGACGGTGCCGATCTGCGGCGCGCGCCGGCCGTGGATCAGCACATACGCGCGGTTGGACAGGCAGCGCTTGTAGCCGTCGCCATAGCCGACGGGCAGCGTGGCCACCCGCGTGGGACGCCTGGCGGTGAACGTCCGCCCATAGCTGACCGTTTCGCCGCTCGGGACGTCTTTCACGTTGACGACGTTGGTCTTCCAGCTCAGGACGGGACGCAGGCCAACGTCCGGCGCATTGCTGCCCGCCGGATGATAGCCATACAGCGCAATGCCGCCTCGCACCATGTCGTATTGCAGCGCCGGCAGCTCCAGTGCGCCGCCGCTGTTGCAGGCGTGCAGGAGCGGCCGATAGCCGTGCCGGGCGGCCAGAGCGACATATTGCTCAAAGCGCTCCGCCTGTGCGAGCGTAAAGCGCTTGTCTGGCAGTTCCGAAACCGCAAAATGCGTAAACATGCCTTCGAATACCAGGTTGGGGCATTGCGCCAGATAGTCGAGCGCCTCCTGGAAGGCGTCGGGGTCCACAAAGCCGATGCGGTTCATGCCGGTGTCCACCTTGAAGTGAAACCGGCAGGTTTTTTGGCGTGCCGCGGCGGCCTCCTGCAGGCTCTGCAGCGTGTGGATGGAAAAGACCGTCGGAGTGAGGCCATAGTCGAGGATGCAGTCGATGTGCGTGTCCATCGACGCGCCCAGAATCAGAATGGGGGTATCGATGCCCGCCTCCCGCAACCGGACGCCCTCCTCCGCAATCGCCACGCCGAGATAGTCTGCGCCGTGGGCGGCGACATAGCGGGCGACCTCTTCCAGGCCGTGGCCATAGGCGTTGGCCTTGACCACGGCGAGGAACTTCGTCTCAGGACGCAGCGAACTGCGGATGACCGCAATGTTGTGGGAGAGGTTTGGCAGGCAGATTTCCGTTCTCGTTGCACGCAGCATGACGGCGTACCCCCTTCATCAGCCGGCCTGTTTCGGGGTGTCTTCGTAGACTACGTTGCCGCCGATCAGCGTCAGCTTGCAGCGGGTGCGCATGTCGAGCGGGTGCCCGGCGAACACGGCGATATCGGCGTCCTTGCCGGGTTCGAGCGAGCCGATCCGGTCATCCAGCCCCACGGCGCGCGCCGCATGCAGCGTGATGGCGGCAAGTGCCGTCTCTTCGTCCAGCCCTTCGCGCACCGCGAGCGCCGCGCTGACGGGGAGATATTGCACCGGAATGACGGGATGGTCCGTCATCAGCGCAAACTCGATCCCGGCGGCGTGCAGGATGGCCGGCGCGCGGAACGACAGGTTCTTCAGCTCCACCTTGGAGCGGTCGGACAGCAGGGGCCCCAGTATGACCGGGACGCCGCCCAGCGCGTCGAGCTGGGACTTTAGCTCCTCGGCGATGAGATAGCCTTCCGTGCAATGCTCGAGCGAGATGCGCAGATGAAATTCCCGTGCCAGCCGCAGTGCAGTCAGGATGTCGTCGGCGCGGTGGGCGTGAATTTTCAGCGGGAGCTCGCCATTGAGCACGGGCAGCAGCGCCTCGAGCCCCAAATCAAATGCAGGTTTTTTGCCGGAGTCGTCAGCGGCTTCCCGCTTGGCGGCGGCATACTCCTGCGCGCTGGCCATGGTTTTGCGGAACAGGGCGGCAATGGCCATGCGCGTGTACGGGGACGTCTTTTTATCGCCATACACCCGCTTCGGGTTCTCGCCCATGGCGGCTTTCATGGCGATGGGCGCGCGGATCAACATATCCTCCACAGAGTTGCCGGCCGTCTTGAGCGCGGCGAACTGCCCCCCGATGACGTTAGCGGAGCCGGGGCCGGTGACTACGGTCGTCACGCCGGCGGCGCGGGCTTCTGCAAAGCAGGGGTCAAACGGGTTGAGCCCGTCGATTGCGCGCATCTGCGGGGTGATGGGGTCGGAAATTTCGTTTCCATCCGCGCCCTCGCTGCCGATGCCGTCCTCCCACATGCCGATGTGACAGTGGGGGTCGACGAACCCGGGCAGTACAGCGCATCCGGCAACGTCGATGGCGCGCGCGCCGTCTGCGGTCAGACCCGTGCCAAGCGCGACGATCTTGCCGCCGTCGATGAGCAGGTCGCCGGTGAAGGGCGGCCGGGAAATGGGATAGATACGGCCGTTTTTCAATAAAATCATAGTAATCTCCTGCATGAACTTGTTCGTTCCCCGTTGCAGACGGGGTACCGCTGTTTCTATTTTAGCAGATAAATCGTATTTTACAATTGCTTTTCTCTACTTGTAACTTGTGACGCAAAATGTTATAATACGGTATCTACGTAGGCAATGAGGAGGGTGTCAGTGCGCATTATTGCCGGAAGCGCCAGAGGAAGGCAGTTTGACGCGCTTCCCGGGCTGGATACGCGCCCAACGCTCGACCGCGTCAAGGAGGCCGTGTTTGGCAGCCTGCAGTTCGATTTGCCGGGCAGCCATGTGCTGGATTTGTTCTCCGGATCCGGCAATCTGGGTCTGGAGGCGGCGTCCCGTGGCGCGTCTCTTGTCGTTTGTAACGATCAGTCGCCCGCCTGCGCGCAGCTGATCCGCAAGAATGCGCGGGATTTGCGGCTCATGGAGCGCGTCACCGTGCTGCAGTTCGACTATCGGGTCGCTATCGAGCGGCTGACGGCTTCTGGCGTGCGGTTTGACTTTGCGTTTCTGGATCCGCCCTATGCGAGCGGGTTCGGCGTCGATGCGGCGGAGCGCCTGTTTCGCGCAGGGCTGATGCGGCGCGGCGGTCTGGTTTTGGTCGAGCATGCCGCGACAGACGAGTTACAGGCTGTTCCCGGCGTCATGCGCTTGCGCAGGACGAAAAAGCTTGGCAAGTGCGCCGTCAGCGAAATGGAGTACGACGACAGCCTTGAAAGTGACGGAACCATATGAAAATTGGCGTTTATCCCGGCAGCTTTGACCCGTTTACGGTGGGTCACCTGGATGTGCTGCGCAATGCGGTGGAGCTGTTCGACCATATCTATGTGGGCGTGCTGAACAATTCTGCCAAGTCCGCCACCTTTTCCGCTGAGGAACGGGTGGAAATGATCCGGCGCGTGTTGGATGCAGAGCGGATGACCGGTGTTTCGGTCGAGAGCTTTGACGGGTTGTTGGTCAACTTTACCAAACAAGTGGGCGCTGGTTATATCATTCGTGGCCTGCGGGCCATTACGGACTTTGAATATGAATTTCAGATTGATGCGATCAACCGGCACATGGAGCCAGCAGTCCGGACAGTCTATTTCATGGCGTCGCCGTCGCTGTCCTTCCTGAGTTCCAGCACGGTCAAAGAGATCGGCGCTTACGGCGGTGACATCGCGGGGCTGGTACCCGATTGCAACAGGAAAATAATTGCAGAAAGGTTATTACGATCATGAGCACTGCACAGACGATGAAAATTTACAGCATCATTGCGAGCATCGAACAGGAGCTCGAGGAGAGCCCGCGCACCAAGTTCAGCGGCCAGAACCGGCGCGTCGTCGAGATTGAGCGCCTGTACGACCTGCTGGGCGATTTGAAGGTCACCATTCCGGAGGACATTCGCCGGGCGACCGGGGTCCTTGCGGAGGCAGAAAACCGTATCAACGACGCCAAAGAACAGGCGGAGGAGATTCTGGCGCAGGCGCATGAGGAGGCGGACGGCGTGCTGTCCCAGGCGCAGTCGAGCGCGGAGAACCTGTACCATCAGGCCCAGGTCGAGTATGAAACTCGCGTGAGCGATGCGGAGGTCTATAAAGAGGCCTGCGCCCGCGCAGCGCAGATTTCCGCCGAGGCGGAAGCCAATGCCAACGCCATTTATAACGGCGCGCGGAAATATGCCGACGATATCCTGTCCGATGTGCAGCGGTATCTGACTGAGTACCATTCCATGATTGCGCAGAACAGGAACGAACTCGGCGTCTCGGCTGCGCAGCAACCGCAGCGCCCCGTGCAGCCGGAGCAGCCTGTTTATCAGCAGCAACCGGCGTATCAGCAGCCGGCATATCAGGAACAGCCTGCCTACCAGCAGACAGCGCAGCCGGTTTATCAACCCGCTCCGCAGCCGGCCGCCGGCTATGCGGACGATGGGCTGACGCGCCAGTTTGAACGCCCCGCCGCGCCACAGCGCACGCGGAACGTTGAGGAGGATCATGAAGAGGAGCGTCGGGCCAAGCCGAAGAAGAAAAACTTCCTTTCCAAGATGTTTGAGATCGACGACGACGACGAGTTTGACGAGGAATGGGACGACGAAGAGCCCAAACATCAAAAGCCGAAGAAGCAGCGCAAGAAGCTCTTTGATTTTGACGACGAGGACGACGATTATTGAGCATGATCGGCACATGGCTGCCGCCTGTGGAGGGACCGGTTTCGGTCCCTCATTTTGTTATGTGGTGCCGCGGCGGGGATCGGCGGTTGTTCGTGGGCGGTTCGCGACTTTGGCGAGCACCAGCGCCGCCAGGTAAGTGCCTGCCATGGCGACGGAGGAGGCCAGCAACAGGCTGCCGCCGGCAAGGGCGTTGCCAAGATAGGTTTCGGCATTTTGGGACATGGCCGTGGCGTCGGCGGGCAGGAAGGCGGGCGCAAGCAGCGCGGCAAGCAGCGCGGCAAGCAGTCCCTGCACGAGCTTGGTCAACAGGTATTGCCAGCTGCCTCCCTCGACGAACAACCGCGTCTGGAGGTACACGCAGAAACCGCCAAACGAGGAGAGAAACGCGCAACAGGCGAGCGCGGCGCGCGGCGGGAGGGGCAGCGCGGCGACGGCGGCGCACCCGCCCGTAAATTCCAGCAGGCCGTGCAGCAGCGCGGCGGTGAGGCCGGCCGGCACGCCAACCTGCTGCAGCCAGCCGTCCAACACGGCATAGACGCCGAGCTGCTGCAGCAGCTCCGATAACACGGCGAAGAGGCAGATGCAGCCACCGATCTGCAACATGGCCGACATGCCGTCGCCCACCATGCGAATGATTCCTCCGCGTGCGCCGGAGTCCATTTCCTGACATGCATTTGCGCCGGACGAGAGCGGACGTGGCGACAGCAGCACGAGCAGCAGCGCGCTGCCGTAGTGGGCGATGCAGAGCGGGAGCGTGAGCGATGGGGCGTGCAGCATGCCTGTGGCGATGACGGCGGCCAGGAACATCGGACTGCACAGGTTGCAATATGGCACACAGGACGCGATGCCGAGCGCGGCGCACAGCCGCGCCCCGGTCGGGTACCCGGCTACCGCGCCGAGTGCGCAGCAGGGCAACAGCGGTTCCGGCAGGCGCAACACTGCGGCCGGGCGGCGCAGCAGGCGCGAGAGCGCGGGCAGCAGCTCCTGCTGCAGCAGCAGGGAAGTACACAGATAGAAGGGAAACAGCGCCGGCAGCACGCTGTCCCACCAGAGCACGAACGCCTGCGCGGCGGCCTGTGTGCAAGCCTGCGCATGTGACAGCAACCCTGCGCACAGCAGCAACAGCAGCGCGATGGATACAAGATGACGTCTCACGGTTTTTTTCCTCCGGATTGCGCACCGGTTCAAAAATGCGGTATACTGTATAAACTATAGCATCCAGGATTTTCCGATATGCAGGAGAGAGACATGAAAAAGAAAGTCGGCCTTGCGCTGGGCGCTGGCAGCACAAAGGGATTTGCTCACATCGGCGTGCTGCAGGTGCTGGAGGAACATCATATTCCGATCGATTTGATTGCCGGTTCCAGTATTGGCGCCATCGTAGCCTCCATCTATGCCGCCGGTACGGATTTACACCTGTTGGAAAAGTTCGTGCTGCAGATGAACATACGCGACTATCTGGACATCGGCAAGCTGGGAGCGGGCGGCCTGATCCGCGGAGACAAGTTGGAGGCGCTCATCAGCCTGTTGACTCATCGCAAACGGTTTGGCGAAACCAGCATCCCGCTCTATTGCGTGGCGGTGGACGCAGCGGCTGGCAAGCTGGTTGCCATGCATGAGGGAGAAATCAGCCGCGCCGTCCGCGCGAGCATGTCCATACCGGGGATCTTTGTCCCCGTTTCGATCGATGGGCGCGTCTATGTGGACGGCGGCGTCATCGAGCGGCTCCCGTGCGGGGTATTGCGCGAAAACGGAGCCGACGTCATCATTGGCGTAGACGTCGGCTATTGCGGCGGCGAATATGATGTGCAGGGGATGAATGCGTATGACATGATCAACCGCTCAATTGACATCATGCAGTGGGAGATCACCAAACTGCACAAGGTGGATGCAGACGTCCTGCTTGTGCCGCAGGTTCTGTTTGTGCGTGGGCACTTTGCCACCAAGGAGTCCCGGGCGGTGATCGACGAGGGAAGGCGCGTGGCGGAGGAGGCCATGCCGGAGATCCTGGCGCTGCTGGAGCAGCAGGGGATCCCGCTCAAAGAATAATCGGCCCTTCCGCGTCGCGGTGGACGTCGTTGCCCGTAGCAAATGCGAGCACGTCGGTACTGAAGGCGTCCGTCGTCAGATTGCGCTGTACGATGGATGGGCACGTGGTAATGTCTGCGTTGCGCAGGATCAGCGGCGCATGCGGCCGCTTGGCGATTTCCGACAGCAGGGAGCGAGCTTTGGAGGTCATGGCAAGCACGCGCAGGTACTCGCTCTCGCCGCTGCGCACGGTGGCGTGCACCTGTTCGTTGGTGATGCCGAGCATGGCGCAAAGGCCGATGCGCTTACAGCGCGCGAGCGTGAACCGCTTGGATTTGACGGATTCATAAAAGGAATCGATGTCGTTGCACTTGCGCGATGCCCGGGCCAATATGTTTTCAAACCCCTCTGCAACGTCCGGCAGCTCTGACAGGCTCCGCGCGGACATGCTGCGGATGGCGTACAGGATCAGCGGCCCGACGGCGTTCGGATGGATGGGGAACTGGGGGTCGTACAGCATGGCGCCGCCCACAAACGAGGGCATGGCGGACAGCACGGCTTCATCCCCGCTGTGCAGCGCCTTGCGGATGGCCGTGGCGCTGGAGTAGGTGCCGTCGAGCGTGTCCATGTGATAGCCGCTGCCGATGCGGGTGATGGGAATGGGCTCGATGTCGGGCGCATAGGTGCCAAGGGCACGCAGGTATTCGATGGCGAGGATGTTGTTGGGCTGCGTGAGCGTGTGCAGGATGTCCTCCGGCGTGTTCATGTCGGCCAGGGCGTCGTAGCGTGCGCGCGGATACGATTTGCCCATGGAGAGGTGCCGGTGGAGCGCGCTGCGAAAGGCGGGAGGTTCGTGCACCAGCACGTCGCAGAGACGATAGAGCTTTTGCACATCCGTCTCTTCACAGCCGAAAGCGAGGTGCGTGACGACGCCACAGCCCAGCAGTGTGCGGATGCCCCCGAGTGCAAAGCGTTCGGCGCTCGCAATGGCGTAGACACTGGGCAGCTCCAACACCAGATCCGCGCCGCCCTTGACAGCCCACGCCGCGCGCGTATACTTGTCCATGCACGCGACTTCACCGCGCTGGACGAAATTGCCGGACAGGACGACAATGCAATAGTCCGCGCTGCTCTTCGCCTTGGCGCGTTCCAGATGATAGATATGTCCATTGTGCAGCGGATTGTATTCCGCAATGACGCCGACAACTCGCATCCTGATCCCTCACAACAAAATCAGTATACCATTTTTTTCGTATATGTGGTATAATTCGCATGAAAATTCTTGGGAGGCATATGTCATGTCGTTGATGGATCAAATCAAAGCCAAAGCAAAAGCCGATAAAAAACGCATTCTGTTGCCTGAAGGCACGGAGGAACGCACGGTCCAGGCGGCCGCGAAAATTGTCGCCGAGGGTCTTGCCGATGTGACTCTGCTGGGAAAGCCGGAAGCGATTGCCGAGGTGGCAGCGCGGTTTTCCGTCGATTTGGCGGGCGTTACGCTGCTCGACCCGGAGGCATCGCCCGATCTGCCGCGCTATATTGAAGAGTTTTATGAGCTGCGTAAGGAAAAAGGCGTTACCCCGGAAAAGGCCGCGGCCATGATCCGCAACCCGCTCTTCTTCGCCGCTATGATGATCAAAGACGGCAAGGGCGACGGCATGGTCGCCGGCGCCATCAGCACGACGGGTGACACGCTGCGCCCGGGGCTGCAGATCATCAAGATGGCCAAGGGCATCTCGGTCGTGTCGAGCTGCTTTATCATGGAAGTACCGAATAAAGCCTATGGGGACGACGGACTGCTTGTGTTTGCAGATTGTGCCGTCAACCCCTGCCCCACGGCAGAGCAGCTGGCAGCCATTGCGGTGTCTTCCGCTGCGACGGCGCGCTCGCTGTGCGGCATGGAGCCCCGCGTGGCAATGCTGTCGTTCTCGACCAAGGGGAGCGCAAAGCATGAGCTGGTGGATAAAGTGACGCGCGCCACGGAGCTGGTGCATGAGCTTGCGCCGGAGCTGAATGTCGACGGCGAGCTGCAGGCGGATGCCGCGCTGGTGGAAAAGGTTGGCAAGCTCAAGTCGCCCGGCAGCCCTGTGGCGGGCAAGGCAAACGTGCTCATCTTCCCGGATCTGCAGGCGGGCAACATCGGCTATAAGCTCGTCCAGCGCCTGGCGGGCGCGGAGGCGATCGGCCCCATCTGCCAGGGATTCCGGTACCCGATTAACGACTTGTCGCGCGGTTGCAGCGTCGACGACATCGTTTCCGTAGTGGCCATTACCGCCGTGCAGGCGCAAAATATGTAAGGAGATTGAGGCACCCAATATGACAAATATTCTTGTAATCAACGCAGGCAGCTCCTCCCTGAAGTATCAGCTGATCGACATTGACACCGAGTCGGTCATCGCAAAAGGCATTTGCGAGCGCATCGGCATCCCCGGTTCGCTGCTGAGCTATAAACCTACAGACGGGGAGAAATTTGAAAAGCAGCAGGACATGAAGGATCACAAGGACGCCATCCAGATGGTGCTCGACGTGCTGGCCGATCCGAAGATCGGCGTCATTTCCGACATGTCGTCCATCGCTGCAGTCGGCCACCGCGTCCTCCATGGCGGCGAGAAGTATTCCGAACCCGTGCTGATTGACGACCAGGTGCTCGAAGCGATCGAGGAGTGCATTCCGCTCGGCCCGCTGCACAATCCGGCCAACCTGATGGGCATCCGCGGCTGCATGGCCGTCATGCCGAATGTGCCCATGGTCGCCGTGTTTGATACCGCGTGGGGACAGACGATGCCGAAAAAGGCGTTCATGTATGCGCTGCCCTATGATACCTATGAGAAGTTCAAAGTGCGCCGCTATGGGTTCCACGGCACGTCGCACCGGTATGTGGCCGGCCGCGCCATCGCCAAGCTGGATATGCCCAAGGAGCAGACGCGCGTCATCACGTGCCACCTGGGCAACGGCTCCAGCCTGAGCGCGGTCCGCGGCGGCAAGTGCATCGACACGTCCATGGGCCTCACGCCTCTTGAGGGCGTGCCAATGGGCACGCGCTGCGGCAGCATCGACCCGGCGATTATGCCGTTCCTCATGGAAAAGCTCAACCTGTCGGCGGCCGAGATGGACACCTATATGAACAAGAAGAGCGGTATGCTGGGCGTGTCCGGCGTTTCCAGCGACTTCCGCGACCTGGCCGCCGCATCCGAGCAGGGCAACGAACGCGCCGAGCTGGCGCTGCAGATGTTCGCCTATAAGGTCAAGCAGTACATCGGCGCGTATGCGGCTGCGCTCAACGGCGTGGACGCCATCGTGTTTACCGCAGGCGTCGGGGAGAACGACCGTCGCATGCGCGAGATGATCCTGACCGATATGGAGTATCTGGGCGTGGATGTGGACTTTGCGTATAACCAGACCTGCCCGCGCGGCGAGGAAGTGGAGATTTCCAAGCCCGGCAGCCGCGTCCGCGTGTTTGTCATCCCGACGGACGAAGAGATGACCATCGCGCGCGACACCGCCGCCCTTGCGCTGTGAGCGGAAATATAGTATACTAACTCTGTATCTTGAATTTGGAGGGATATCGATATGAAGCATTTTGAAACCGTTCAGCAGCCGTGTATCAAGGCCGGCGCGCATACGGCCTGCGGCGAGTGCCAGGCGAGCTGCCAGTCTGCCTGCAAGACTTCCTGCACCGTTGCCAACCAGAAGTGCGCCAAGGAAGAAAAATAATTTACCCGGAATGTGTCAAGAAAGGCCAGTTTCGGCCTTTCTTTGTGTGTTGAGAGGATTTTCACCGTGATACATGCATTTCAATTTCAAGGCAGGAACATCGTGCTGGATGTGGAGAGCGGAGCCATTCATGTGGTGGACGATGACGCCTTTGCCGTCCTGTCCGCGCTCGAGCGAGGGGAGGATCCGCATACTGGTACGGGCTTGCCGCTCTACACTGTAGATGAAATCCTGAGCGAATTTTACCAGCTGAAGGAACAGGGGCTCATCGACCGCGAGATGCAGGAGGCGCCGCCGGTGACGGGGGGCAGCGTGGTCAAGTCGCTGTGCCTGCATGTCGCGCACGATTGCAACCTGCGCTGCAAATACTGCTTTGCTTCCACCGGGGATTTTCATGGCGCACGCATGCTGATGCCTTTCTCCGTCGGCAAGGCGGCCATCGATTTTGTCATGGAAAAGAGCGGCGGTCGCAAGCATCTGGAAGTAGACCTTTTCGGCGGCGAACCGCTGATGAACTTTGAGGTCTGCAAGCAGGTGGTGGCCTATGGCCGGGAGCAGGAAAAGCGCTATGGCAAGAAGATCAACTTCACGATGACCACCAACTGCGTGGCACTCGACGAAGAAAAGATCAATTTTATCAACCGCGAGATGCACAATGTCGTCATCAGCCTGGACGGCAGGAAAGAGGTGCACGACGCGCTGCGCCCCACGGTCAACGGCAAAGGCTCCTATGACATCATCCTTGAAAAGGCGAAACGGCTCGTGGCGGACCGCGGCGAGGGCGAGCACTATATCCGCGGCACGTTTACCAGGAACAACCTGGACTTTCTCGAAGATGTCCGTGCGCTGGTGGAGGAAGGGTTCCGCCAGATCTCGCTCGAGCCGGTCGTGCTGCCGGACGACAGCCCGTACAGCATTCTGAAGGAACATCTGCCGCGCGTGTTCGCCGAGTATGACGCGCTGGCGGAGTACTATCTGCAGCAGCGCCGGAGCGGGCACTGGTTCAACTTCTTCCATTTTATGATCGACATGGAAGGCGGGCCCTGCCTGCGCAAGCGGATTTCCGGCTGCGGCGCCGGCACGGAGTATGCCGCCGTAACGCCGGAGGGCGACATCTATCCGTGCCACCAGTTTGTCGGATTGCCGGAATGGAAGCTGGGCAACGTGTGCGACGGCACTTTTGACGGGGAGAAGAGCGCGGTCTTTGCCGGCTGCAACGTGCGGACCAAGGAGGCCTGCCGCGCCTGCTGGGCGAAGTATTACTGCAGCGGCGGCTGCGCGGCAAATGCGTTTTTATACAATGGCGACATTCACAAGCCGTATGAAATGAGCTGCCAGATGCTGCGGAAACGCACGGAATGCGCCATCGGCATTGCCCTGGCGGAGCGCGAGACGCGCCAGCAAACCCGCGACGCATGAAGCCGTCGTGTGCTTGCAGTTATAGCGGAACGTACGACGACGCGATACTTGGTGCCATCTCGGCCGCCGGGGACGTGCCGCCGCTCGTGGCGCGCGCACTGGTGCGCCGCGGCGTGACGGATGCGGCGGCCGTGCGTGCCTTTTTGCATCCCTCCCTGTCGGAACTTCTCGATCCCATGTCGCTTCCGGATATGGCGGCCGCCGTCGACCGGCTCCGCCGCGCGATTGCCGGAGGAGAGCGCATTTGCGTCTATGGCGACTATGATGCGGACGGCGTGTGCGCGACGGCAATTCTCGTCGATTGCCTGCGCCGCCTGCAGGCCAACGTGTTCTATTACATCCCGTCCCGCCATGACGAGGGGTATGGCATGCATCCGGAGGCCGTGGAAAAGCTGGCCGGTCTTGGCACACAGCTGATCGTGACGGTGGACAATGGCATAGCGGCGGTGGACGAAGCGGCGCTTTGCGCGCGGCTGGGGCTCGACCTCATCATTACGGATCACCATTTGCCGCCGGAGCGCCTGCCGGAAGCGGTTGCGGTCGTGTCCGCGTCGCGACAGGATGCTCGTTATGGCAACCGTGCGCTGTGCGGCGCGGGCGTCGCCTATCAGCTCGCCTGCGCGCTCGCCCCTTCGCTGGAGCATACAGGTTGGCTGGCGCTCGCAGCGGTGGCTACGGTATCCGACGTCGTGCCCTTGACAGGGGAAAACCGCGTGCTGGTCGCGTGCGGCCTGCCGCATGTTGCCGGCAATGTCGGTCTTCTGGCGCTGCTGCAGGGGGCCGGCCATGCCGGGAAAGCCGTCACTGCCGAAACGGTGGCCTTTCTGATCGCCCCGCGCCTGAATGCCGCGGGCCGGATGGGCGACGCATCGCGCGCTGCCGAGCTGCTGCTCGAACGGGACTGCGCCCGTGCGCAGGCGCTGGCCGCTGAGCTTGAGATGGAAAACCATGCCCGGCGTGCCGAGGAGCAGCGGATTTTGACTGAGATCGCGGCGCGCCTTGCATCGGAGGGCGTGGAAGAGCCCCGGTCGCTCGCGCTGCACGGTGACGACTGGCACCTCGGCGTGATCGGCATTGTGGCGTCCAGACTGTGCGAGCAGTATCACTGCCCGGTGCTGCTGTTTGGACGGCGGGACGGGATGTTAATTGGTTCTTGCCGCAGCGTACCGGGCATCAATCTGCACGAATGCCTGCAGCACTTTGCCGGCTGTTTTGTGCAGTTTGGCGGCCATGCGCGTGCGGCCGGCATCACGATGCGGCCGGAGCAGTTTGCCCCGTTTGCCGCCGCGTTTGACGCGTATGTGCGCGAGCGCTTTGACGAGGCGTCGCTTCCGGTGGACAATCTGTATGAGGAGGACGTGGCGCTCGACGAGCTGACGCTGCCGGCGGTGCGCGCACTGCAGCTGCTGGCGCCGTTTGGGGAGGGGAACCCGGAGCCGGTATACCGTATCCGGCGCGCGACACTCAGCGATGTGCGGCAGATTGGCCAGCAGGGGGCACATTTGGCGGCTATGGCCCGGCAGGGCGATACCCGCATGCGCGCGGTGGGGTTCCGGCTTGGCGCGCGCGCAGGATCGCTGTGCCGTTTCCCGCTGTGGACGCTGCTGGCTACCCCGAAAATCAACGGGTTTTCCGGTACCGATGCGGTGGAACTGCAGCTCGTCGAAGCATTGCCGTACGACGTTTTGAAAGTTTTACGTGCATTTTTGACAAAAGTGCTGTACAATACCGTTGCTGACTGTGATACACTGTGTGAGGTGTTTTTTCTTTCGCACGGGTATTCTGTTTTTCGGATGTTGCCGGTGGGAGCGGAGGAGCTGCGCCGGTTGTACGCAGGCCTGCGCCGGGAGATGGGGCAGGCCGGCGTCGCGGTTTCGGTGCTGGGGACGTGGACGAGCGAACCTGCGCTTTGGGCGCTGTGCCTGTTTCTGGAGTTGGGGTTTTTCCGCTTAGACGCCGAAAGCCAGCGGGTGCTGCCCGTGGAGCATCCGGAAAAGCGCAGTTTGGAGGACAGCGTGTTATACCGCATGGCGCTGCCGCATGCGGCGCCGCAGTGATACATTTGGAGGTGGACTGTCATGGACCTGAAAGAGAAGATTCGCAGCATTCCCGATTTTCCCATTCCCGGCGTGTTGTTCCGCGATATCACGACGCTGCTCAAGGACGGCGAGGGGTACCGCGCGCTGATCGATGCGCTGGCTGACTCTCTGCGCGATGTTCCGGTAGACCTGGTGATCGGGCCTGAGGCGCGCGGGTTTGTCATTGGGTCGGCGCTTGCCTATGCGCTGGGCGCCGGTTTCGTCGTGGCACGCAAGCCGGGCAAGCTGCCCTGCAAGACCATGCGCTATGAATATGGCCTGGAATACGGGTCGGACGTGCTTGAGATTCATGAGGACGCCATCTGCCCCGGCCAGCGCGTGGTCATCGTGGACGACCTGTTGGCGACCGGCGGCACCGCGCTGGCCACGGCAAAGCTCGTAGAGCAGGCGGGCGGCGTGGTCGTCGGGCTGCGCTTCGCCATTGAGCTCAGCTCCGAGTTTGATGCGCGCAAGCTGCTGGCCGGATATGACGTCTGGTCGGCCATGCAGTATTGAGAGACGGATCCTGAGAAAAATCAACGGGTTTCCGTTGATTTTTCTGTTGCCCGATGCCGAAAGGAGGTGATGATATGGACCGAGCTGAGATTTTGGAAAAATTCCGCGCCCGCTATACCGTTGAACAGTCTGCGTTGTTTGAAAAAGCGCTGCAATATGCCGAGGACGTGCACCACAACCAGCGGCGCGAATCCGGCGAGCCCTATATCATCCACCCCATTGCGGTGGCGGACATCGTCATGGACATGGGTATGGATGCGGCGAGCGTCATCGCGGCCGTCCTGCACGACGTGGTGGAGGACGGAAGGGATGTGACGCTTGAAAACATCGTAAAGCTGTTCGGCGCAGAGGTCGCCCAGCTCGTGGACGGCGTGACCAAGCTGACGATTTCGGGCAAACAGACCTATATCACAAAAAAGCAGGAACAGGCGGAAAACCTGCGCAAGCTCTTTTTGGCGATTGCTGCGGACGTGCGTGTGGTCATCATCAAACTGGCCGACCGGCTGCACAACATGCGCACGCTGGCCTACTGCAACCCTTACAAGCGCATGCGCAAGGCCAAGGAGACGCTGGAGGTCTATGCGCCGCTGGCGCACCGCTTTGGCATGGGCGCCATCAAGGGCGAGCTGGAGGACCTTTCCTTTCAGTACCTGATGCCGGACGAATATGCCGACATCAAGCGCCAGTTCGAAAAGCAGCGGTCCGACCGCGAGGCAGTGCTGGACGACGCCATGCGCCACATCACAGAGCAGATTGCCGAAGCCGGCATCCACGCTTCCATCAGCGGCAGACCGAAACACCTGTACAGCGTGTATCGCAAGATGCAGCGCATCAACGGCAGCATCAACGAGATCTACGACCTCATCGCCATCCGCGTGATTGTGGATACCATCAACGACTGCTATGCCGCCCTTGGCGTGCTGCATGCGGGCTGGAAACCGTTGCCGGGCCGGTTCAAGGACTACATTGCCACGCCCAAACCCAACATGTACCGGTCGCTGCATACCACATTGCTGAGCGAAAATGGCATTCCGTTTGAGGTACAGATTCGCACGCAGGAGATGCACCGTACGGCTGAGTATGGCATCGCGGCGCACTGGATGTACAAGGAAGGCCGTACCACGCAGAGCATGCTCGACCGCAAGACGAGCTGGTTGCGGCAGATTCTCGAGGCCAAGGATACCACCGAGGACAGCAAGGAATTTGTCGACAACATCTTAAAGGACTTCCTTGGCGAATACGTGTTTGTGCTTTCGCCGCGCGGCGAGATTTTCGACCTGCCCAAGGGGTCCACACCGCTCGACTTTGCATACCGCATCCATACCAACATCGGCCACCATTGTCAGGGCGCGCGCGTGAACGGCAACCTCGTGCGGCTGGATTACAAGCTCAAGACGAACGACATGGTGGAGATCATCACGTCCAACAGCCAGGCGGGGCCGAGCCGCGACTGGCTGAAGATCGTTAAGACACAGACGGCGCGCAACCGGATCCGTCAGTGGTTCAAACGGGAAAACCGTGAGGAAAACATCCAGCGTGGCCGCGAAATGCTGGAGGATACGGCCAAACGGCAGGGGCAGGCGCTTGCGCCATTGCTCAAGCCGGAAAACACGGGGGACGTACTCAAGCGCCTGAACATGACGGGACTTGACGACCTGTATGCCGCAATTGGCTTTGGCGGCATTTCCTCGTCGCAGGTGTTGCATAAGCTGGCGGACCAGTATCGCAAGACGGCCAAGGCCGAGGCGCTGGCAGAGCAACTGGCGTCCGCGCCGGCAGCTCAGCCTTCCCAGCCGAAGTCCAAACCCCTGCCGGTCAATGGCATCATCGTGCACGGCGATCCGGGCATGGCCGTGCGGTTTGGCAACTGCTGCAATCCGTTGCCGGGCGATGCGATCATCGGCTACATTACCCGCGGCCGTGGTGTATCCGTCCATCGCGCGGACTGCACAAACGCCGAAAATCTGTGCAAGGATCCGGACAGGATCATCGACGTGGAGTGGGCCATCGGTGCGGAGACGTCTTTCCCTGCGTCCCTCCAGATCCATGCGGAGGACCGTGCCGGCACGCTGCTGGAGATCTCTGCGTTGCTCTCGGGCATGAATATCAGCATCCAGGGGCTCAACGGCAAGCCGACGGGCGACGGCAAGTACGTCGTCGACATGACGTTCTCCGTCGGCAACGCCGGTCAGCTCGATCAGATCATTCGCAGCCTCAAGCATCTCAAGTGCGTCAACGAGGTATATCGCGTGCACCGCTGAGAGGAGGGATGACATGCGTGCAGTTGTGCAACGGGTAACATCCGCTTCGGTTGCGGTCCATGGCGAAACGGTTTCGCGCATCGACCGCGGCTTGCTGGTTCTTTTGGGAGTGGAGTCGACGGATACGGAAGCTGATGCGGCCTATCTTGCGGGCAAACTGCCGCACTTACGCATCTTTGAAGACGCGGAGGGAAAATCCAACCTGAGCGTGGTTGACGTGGGCGGCAGCGTGTTGCTGGTCTCCCAGTTTACCTTGTGTGGCGACGCAAGGCATGGCCGGCGCCCTGGGTATAGCACTGCGGCGCAGCCGGAACAGGCGCGCGCGCTGTACGAGCGGTGCGCGGCGCTGCTTGCCGAATGCGTACCGGTACAGACCGGCGTCTTTCAGGCGGACATGCAGGTGTCGCTCGTGAACGACGGGCCGTTTACCATTCTTTTAGACAGCAGGAGAACATTTTAAATGCGACTGGATACGATTGCCTGTGGACCGCTTGGCGTGAACACCAATGTCGTTTCGGCGGAGGATGCCGCGACTTGTGCTGTAATCGACCCCGGCGACGCGGCGCCGGTGCTGGAGCGCCTGCGCACCCGGGGGCAGCAGTGCACGCACATCCTCATCACCCACGGGCATTTTGACCATATCTGGGGTGCGGCGGCGCTTGTAGAGGCGACCGGCGCGCAGCTTGCCGTGCACGAGCTTGACGCCGCCAAGTTGCAGAGCACGCGGGCCAGCCTGGCGCTGCTGATTGGCAAGCGGCTGCCGGAAGCGGTACCGGATGTGCTGCTGCACGATGGCGATACGCTCGCCTGTGCCGGGCTGACCTTTCGCGTGATCCATACGCCCGGGCACTCCGAGGGCGGCGTCTGCTATCTTGTAGAGAGCGAGCGTGTGATATTTTGCGGCGACACGGTGTTTTTAGACAGCGTGGGCAGGACGGATTTTCCGGGCGCGAGCGAACGGACGTTGTATCGTTCCATTGCGGAGCGCCTGTTCCCGCTCGAGGGCGACTATGTCCTGTATCCCGGCCACGGCCCGGAAACGACGCTCGATCATGAGCGCGCGCACAATCCGTTCATGGGCCAGGGGAGGCGGCTGGGGTGGTAAGGCTCTGTACCAACCGGCCGGAATATCGCAACGATATTGCCGAGGAAATCCGCCTGTTCCTCGGCCTTGTCGACGTATCCGTTGCCCCGGAGCCGGAGGCAGAAGAACCGGCGCTCATACTGACGGTGGAGCTTGTGGAGCGTGGGGAACAATTTATTGCGCGCGCGTCCGTCGCCGGCCGGCCGCCGGTGGAGGTCGCCGCCGCGCTGCCACAGCCGACGCCCCTTGAGCGAAAACGGCAGGAGAAGCGCGCGCTGAAGATTGCGGCGTTTCGTATGTTGCGCTCGCTGTATCCGACGGTCTCCGTGCCTTGGGGGTCGCTGACGGGCATCCGTCCGACGAAGCTGTTTCGCGAGCTGTGCGGTGCTGCCGGCGTGCAGGGGGCGCAAGCGCAGTTTTGCTCGGTGTTCGACGTTTCGCCGGAAAAGACCGCGCTGGCAGCAGCAATCTGCGGCGTTCAGCAACCCTATATCAGTTCGGTCGATGTGTCTCGCGATATCGATATCTATATTGGCATCCCGTTTTGCCGTACCAAATGCCTGTACTGCTCGTTTGCTTCGGAGGTGATCGGCAAGCGCGACCGGCTGACGCCCTATCTGGAAACGCTTCGGACGGACATTACCGCCGGTGCGGCGTTGCTTCGGGCAACCGGTCGCCATGTTCGCGCCTTATATGTGGGCGGTGGCACGCCAACGGTACTGTCTGCCGCGCAGTTCGACGAGCTGTTGACACATACGCTGGATGCGTACGCCGGGTTTGCCGGAGAGATGACCGTGGAGGCTGGAAGGCCGGACAGCATCACGGAGGAAAAACTTGCGGTATTGTACCGGCACGGCGTGCGCCGCATCTCCATCAACCCGCAGACGATGAACGACGACACGCTCCGCCGCATCGGGCGCGCGCACGACGCCGCGTCGATCGAGCGCTGCTTTGCGCTGGCACGTGCGATGGGCTTTACCTGTATCAATATGGACCTGATCGCCGGGCTGCCGGGAGAGGGACCGGACGATTTTTCGCGCACACTCGCGCGCGTTGCCGCGCTCCGGCCGGAAAACCTGACCGTACATTCGCTGGCGATCAAGCGTTCGTCCCGGCTCCGCCTGCAGCTCGAACAATGGCCGCTGCCGGACGCCGCGACGACGGAACAGATGATTGAAAGTGGAGCGGAGACGGCGAAAGCGCTGGGCATGCGGCCGTACTATATGTACCGGCAAAAGTACATGAGCGGAAATCTCGAAAACACCGGCTATGCCTTGCCAGGGGCCGAGTGCGCGTACAACATCGACATGATGGAGGAGACGACCAGCATCCTGGCGCATGGCGCCTGCGGGATGAGCAAGCGCGTCTTTGGCCGGGAAAATCGTGTGGAACGCATTCCCAATCCCAAGGACGTGGACGTCTACGCCGAGAAGCTTCCGCGCCTGCTGGAGGCGAAAAAACGGTTGTTTTGCGGCGCTGACGATTGACAGGGCGAAAGCCGGCCGGTATAATGGTCAAATAAAGGCGATGATCGGGATAGTATCCGATGAAAGCTGCAATGCAGAGAGCCTGGCGGCGGCTGAAAGCCGGGTTTGCGGCTGGGCGGAGAAGGGCACCCGGGAGCTGCGTGGCAGAACACGACGGTGATACGCCGCGACGCGCGAACTGCGTTACCGGTTCGTTAAGTGGAGCTGGCATCGGCTCAAACAGGGTGGCACCGCGGTCTTTCCGTCCCTCAGTGGATTGAAGCCGCTTTTTTATTGAACGATGGAGGAAAAACAACTATGGCATACAAGGCGCTAAAGGGGACGAAGGACGTACTGCCGGAGGAGAGCTACCGCTGGCAGCAATTGGAAGCGCTCATGCGTGATGTGGTGCGCAAATACGGCTTGCGGGAAGCCCGGACACCCGTGATCGAACATACGGAGCTCTTCTTGCGTGGCGTGGGCACCACCACGGACATCGTGCAAAAGGAGATGTATACGTTCAAGGACAAGGGCGACCGGTCCATCACGCTCAAGCCGGAAGGGACGGCGGGCATCGTCCGCCTGTTCATCGAGCACAACCTCTTTGGCGAGGCACAGCCCACCAAGCTCTTTTATCTCAACACCCCCGTGTTCCGCTATGAACGGCCACAGGCCGGCCGGCTGCGGGAGCACCACCAGTTCGGCGTCGAGATCTTTGGCGCGCCACAGGCGAGCGCGGACGCCGAATGCATTTCCATCGTGTTGGAAATTCTCAACCGCATTGGCCTGAAAGGGCTTTCCGTGCGGCTCAACAGTATCGGCTGTCCTTCCTGCCGCCCCCGGTATCACGAGGCGCTGCGTGAGTACCTGCGTTCCCGGTATGACGAGCTGTGCGAGACCTGCAGGACGCGCTACGAGCTGAATCCGTTGCGCATTCTGGACTGCAAGGTGCCGGAGTGCGGCAAAATCGTTGCAGAGGCGCCGCACATCACGGACTACCTGTGCGACGACTGCCGCGCTCACATGGAGGCGCTCTGCCGCCTGCTCGACCGCATGGGCGTATCCTATGAGCTGACGCCGACGCTGGTGCGTGGGCTGGACTACTATACCAAGACGGTGTTTGAGGTTTTTTCCAATCGTATCGGGTCGCAGGGCGCCATCTGCGGCGGCGGCCGATACGATGGACTGGTGCAGGAACTGGGCGGCCCAGCTTGTCCTGGCGTCGGTTTCGGCATGGGTATGGAACGCCTGTTGCTGCTTATGCAGGAGAGCGGCGTGGACTTTCCCGTGCCGCCGCGCTACGACCTGTACATCGCTTCCATTGGCGACGCGGCCAATGTGGAGGCGTTCGCGCTCGTGCAGGCGCTCAGGGCGCGCGGCTTCCGCGCGGACATCGACCACGTGGGCCGCAGCATGAAGGCGCAATTCAAATATGCGGACAAGGTTGGCGCGCGCTACGTGCTCACGCTGGGCGACCAGGAGCTGGAGCAGGGCAGCGCGAAGCTGAAACATATGGAAGACGGCACGGAGTTTGCAGTGGCGCTGACGGCCGAAGCCGTGGCAGAACGTTTGGTATGACGGGGAGGAAGATGTCATGGGAGAACTGTTGAACGGTTGGAAGCGCACGTGTTATTGCACGGAGCTGACGGAGGCTGATCTTGGCAAAGAGGTCACGCTGATGGGCTGGACGAACGTACGGCGCGACCTCGGCGCGCTGATCTTCGTGCAGCTGCGCGACCGCACGGGGCTGATGCAGGTGGTGTTTGACTCCAGCACGCTGCCCGCGGAAGATTTTGCGCGTGCCTCGAAGATTCGCTCCGAGTATGTGCTGGCGATCCGCGGCAGGCTGGTGGCGCGCACGGGCAGCATGGTCAACCCGAACATGAAGACCGGTTCGCTCGAGGTACGGGTGACGGAGTTTAAGATTTTGAGCGCGAGCGAAACGCCGCCCATCGAGATCGAGGACAACTGCAAGTCCAACGAAGCGCTGCGCCTCAAGTATCGCTATCTCGATTTGCGGCGCCCGTGTATGCAGCGCAACCTGATGATGCGCCATAAGATTGCCTTCTGTGCGCGCCGGTATTTCAGCGAAAACGGCTTTTTGGAGATCGAAACGCCCATCCTGACGAAGAGCACGCCGGAGGGCGCGCGCGACTATCTCGTGCCGAGCCGGGTGCATCCAGGCACGTTCTATGCGCTGCCGCAGAGCCCGCAGCTGTTTAAGCAGCTGCTGATGCTCTCCGGCTACGACCGGTACATGCAGATCGCCCGCTGCTTCCGAGACGAGGACCTGCGTGCGGATCGGCAACCCGACTTTACGCAGATCGACCTCGAAATGTCCTTCGTCGAAGAGGACGACGTCATGGGCGTGAACGAGGGCTTTTTGCAGCGCCTGTTCCGGGAGACGCTGGGCGTCGAAATTTCCCTGCCGCTGCCGCGCCTCACGTATGCGGAGGCCATGTCCCGCTTTGGTTCGGACAAGCCGGACACGCGGTTTGGACTGGAGCTCTGCGACGTGTCCGATCTCGTCAAGACCTGCGGGTTTTCCGTGTTCCGCCAGGCGGTGGAAAACGGCGGCAGCGTCCGTTGCATCAATGCCAAGGGCGCCAGCGCCGCCTTCTCCCGCAAGGAGATCGACGCGCTTGGCGAGTTTGTCAAGACGTACCGGGCCAAGGGGCTGGCGTGGATGAACGTCAAGCCGGAGGGCCTGCAGTCGCCCATCGCCAAATTTTTGAGCGAGGAGGAGCTGAAGGCGATTGTGAGCCGGATCGGGCTGGAGACGGGCGATATCGCGTTTTTTGCGGCGGATCGGGATGAAACGGTCTTTGCTGCGCTCGGCGCGCTGCGCCTGAAACTGGCGGACAAGCTGCAGCTGATTCCGGAACACCAGTACAACCTGCTGTGGGTGACGGACTTCCCGCTGCTCGAGTGGAGTGAGGAGCAGAACCGGTATGTGGCCATGCACCATCCGTTTACAAGCCCCAAGGATGAGGATCTGGACAAGCTTCTGACCGATCCCGGATCCGTGCGCGCCAAGGCCTATGACATCGTGCTCAACGGCGTGGAGATCGGCGGCGGTTCCATCCGTATTCATTCTGCTGAGCTGCAGCAGCAGATGTTCTCCGTGCTGGGCTTCACGCCGGAGCAGGCGCAGGAGCGTTTTGGGTTCCTGCTCGATGCGTTCCGGTTTGGCCCGCCGCCGCACGGGGGATTGGCCTATGGACTGGATCGCCTGGCCATGCTTATCTGCAACACGCCTAGCATCCGCGACGTCATAGCGTTTCCCAAGGTGCAGAACGCGTCCTGCCCGCTCACCGGCGCGCCGGACGTGGTGGACGATAAACAGCTGGAGGAGCTGCACATCCGCTGTGTACAGGAGGAAGAATGAGCGACGGACATGTCGGCACGGTGGTCGCTCTCGAGGGCAATTTGGCCGTGGTGCGCTTTCAGCGCAGCAGCATGTGCGCGCATTGTGGGGCCTGTCTGACCGCCGGTGAACACGAGATGGAAATCCGCGTTCCAAATGATGCCGGCGCTGCCGTAGGTGACCGCGTGCGGGTGGAATTGCGGGGCGGACAGGTGGCCGGTGCCAGCGTGATTGCGTACCTGGTACCGTTAGCTGCGCTGCTGCTCGGCGTGATAGCCGGCAGCCTGGTATCCGACATTGCCGCCGTGGTGGGCGGCCTGGCCTGTTGCGCGGGGGCCTATCTTGTTCTGCGCTTGCTGGATCGCAGGTTCCGGCGGCGGCAGACGTTTCAACCGCGTATGACTCTATTGACGAGCGAAGAGGAGGATGCATGATGGCAAAGGAACTGACAGCGCAGACGTTTGATGAAACGATCCAGGGAAATGCCGTGGTGCTGGTGGACTTTTGGGCGCCCTGGTGCGGCCCGTGCCGTATGGTCGGCCCGTATATCGACCAAATTGCGGAGGCCTATGCCGGTAAGGCGGCCGTGTGCAAGGTGAATGTGGACGAGTGCCCGGAAATTGCAGCGCGGTACGGCGTGTCCACGATCCCGACAGTGATGGTCTTCCATCAGGGCAAGCTCGTAGAGCGCGCCGTGGGCGCGCGCCCGAAAAAGGCGTTTGAACAAATGTTGGATCAGTATCTTGCGTAAAACCCGGATCAACTGCCTCGGCTGGCCGGCACACCGCTTTTCTGGCGGCGTGCCGGCCTTTTTGTGTTGAACGGAAGTGTGTGTGCAAACGGGAGAAAAGGAAAAACTTGTTGACAGATGTTGCCGTCCGTGGTAAGGTATGTGCCAGAAAGGCGACCAAGTTAGTAGGGTATTTGCGATGAAACTTTCTACCAGAAGTCGGTATGGACTAAAAGCCGTGGTGGATCTCGCCGTATATTACGGGGAAAAACCGGTCACGCTGTCAACGCTCGCCAGCTTGCAGGGCATCTCGGAGGCCTATTTGGAGCAATTGTTGCGTGCATTGCGCAAGGCGGGGATTGTGGACACGGTGCGCGGCGCCGCGGGCGGTTACGCACTCTGCTGTGCGCCGGCCGAGCTGGATGTCGGGCGTGTGCTTGGCGCGCTGGAGGGCAGCACGGCGCTTGTGGATTGTGTCGGCACGAGGGAAGAGGCCAGCTGCGAAAACGCGTGCACCTGTTCGGCGCGGCCGTTGTTTTTGAAACTGCAGGCCCGTATCAACGACGTGCTCAGGGATACGACCATTGCGGATCTGGCAAAGGACTACATTGAACAGAAGAGGCGAATGGAACATGCAAAGAGTTTATCTTGACAATGCGGCCACGACCCGCGTCAGGCCAGAAGCGGTACAGGCCATGCTCCCGTATTTCACGGAGATCTATGGCAACCCGTCCAGCCTGCACACCTTTGCGCAGGAGGCGGCAAAGGGCATTGCCGATGCACGGTCGAGCGTGGCACAGGCGCTGCATGCGGCCAGCCCGGAGGAGATCATCTTCACCGGCGGCGGCAGCGAGAGCGACAACATGGTGCTTCGCGGCATTGCGCAGGCCTATGCCAAAAAGGGCAGGCATATTATCACGAGCGCGGTGGAACACCATGCGGTGCTGCATACGTTGCAGGCCATGGAGCGCGAGGGGATCGTCGAGGTCACCTATCTGCCGGTCGATGCAGACGGCAAGGTGAGCGTGGAGTCCGTTGCAGCGGCCATTCGCCCGGATACGATCCTGGTTTCGATCATGTTCGCCAACAACGAGGTGGGCACCATCATGCCCATTCCGGAGATCGGTCGCGTCTGCCACGAGAAGGGCGTGCTGTTCCACACGGACGCCGTGCAGGCGGTGGGGCACGTGCCGATCGACGTGCAGCAGATGCAGATCGACCTGTTGTCCCTGTCCGCGCACAAATTCCATGGTCCAAAGGGCGTGGGTGCGCTGTATGTGAAAAAGGGCGTGCGCCTGCCGGCGCTGATCCTGGGCGGCGGACAGGAGCGGAAGAAGCGCGCGGGCACGGAAAACGTGCCGGGCATCGTGGGCCTAGGCGTGGCCATTTCCCATGCCGTGGAACACATGGAGGAGAACGCCGCGCACATGCGGGCGCTTCGCGACAGGCTGATTGCCGGCATTCCTGCCGCCATACCGGATGTGAAACTCAATGGCCACCCGACCGACCGGCTGCCCAACAACGTCAACTTCAGCATCCGGTACATTGAGGGCGAATCGATCCTGCTCATGCTGGATATCAACGGCATCGCAGCTTCGAGCGGGTCGGCCTGCACGTCCGGTTCGCTGGATCCGTCGCACGTGTTGCTGGCCATGGGGCTGACGCACGAGGTTGCCCACGGCTCGCTCCGCCTGTCGCTGTCTGAATACACGACGGAGCAGGAGATCGACTATGTGCTGGAACTGTTGCCAAAAATTGTAGAACGGCTGCGCGCAATGTCGCCGCTGTACCATGGAGGGAAATAACATGTATACGGAAAAAGTGATGGATCATTTTCAAAATCCGCGCAACGTCGGGGAGATACCGGATGCAAGCGGTGTCGGCACGGTTGGCAACGCCAAGTGCGGCGACATCATGCAGATATTTTTGAAAATCAACGATGAGACCGGCGTCATTGAGGACGTCAAGTTCAAGACGTTCGGCTGTGGCGCCGCCGTGGCCACCTCTTCGATGGCGACGGAGATGATCAAGGGCAAGACGGTGGACGAGGCGCTGCAGCTGTCCAATGCCGCCGTGGTGGAGGCGCTCGAGGGGCTGCCACCGCAGAAGATCCACTGTTCCGTGCTGGCAGAGGAAGCCGTGAAAGCTGCCATTGACGATTATTACAAGAAAAAGGCAGAATAAACGCGAATAGTTTTTCACCTCCCGTGCGACACTATGCACGTAGCGCAGCATGAAAGACGAGGTGAGAGAAGATGCGTTCTTTGGCGATAGGTCTCGGCATGATTGCCGGCGCTGCGGTCACGCTTACCGCGATCAGTTCGATGTATCCCGATATCCCGAGAAGGATGATGCGGGACGGACGCCGTGTCGTTCGCAACACCCGGCGCACCGTCTGCAGCATGAGCGATTTGATCGGCAAGTGAGCGGAACGGAAATACGGGGTTTGCGCCCCGTATTTTTTTCATTTTCCGCGCAATGTACGCAGCGCGCCTTTTTCCGGGTCTTGACGCATTGTGCGGAATCTTATATACTATATACAACAAATTTTTGAAAGGTGTTAAAGGTTTAGAAATTCATGAACAGTGAAGTGGTGAATGGCGTCGGCTCCTTTTTCTCCTCTTACGGTCTGCTCATCATCCTGATGATCGCGATGTTCGCCATCATGATCATTCCGCAGCGTCGCCGCGACAAGAAGGTCAAGGCCATGCTGAACGCGCTCAAGCCCGGCGACCGTGTGCGCACGATTGGCGGCATCTATGGCACCATCAGTTCCATCCGCGACGATGTGGTCGTGCTGGCGGTCGGGCCGGACAAGGTCAAGCTCGTCTTTGCACGCGGGGCAATCTCCCAGGTGGAGGACACCGGCGTGGAGAACACGATGAGCGAGGAAGTCACCGAAACCAAATAAACCGTGAAAACTCCAATGCCTGCGACAAATAGTTGCGGGCATATTTTTTTTGCCTCCGTATATAGTGAATACTACAGGAGGTGTCACCCATGAAAAAGCGAAAGAAAAACCGGAGCAGCGGCGCGCCGACGCCGTTTTTGCTGTGCATGCGCGGCGCCATCCTGGCCTGCATTCTCACGGCGGTGCTCGTGCTGGTGTTCGCGTTTCTGCTCAAGTGGGGCGTGCTGCAGCCGGACAGCATTCGCGCGGTGAACACGGCGATCAAGGCAATTTGTGCCGGGTTGGCCGGCTATCTGAGCGCGCGGGCGATCAGCGGCGGCCGCAGTTGGCTGTATGGCGCTCTGTCAGGCGGTCTGTATATGACGCTTGCCTATGTCGTGTTCTCCATTTTGGAACGGGAGTTCCACATCGGGCTCATTTTCCTGTCTGACCTGTTGCTGGGGATGGTATGCGGCGGTGGGGTCGGCGTGATTTACTCCCTGATTAAAAGCATGCGGGCCGAGGCGTAACCCCGGCCCGTTCCCGCGTATCTGCCTGTTATTGCACTTCAGATACGACTTTTTCTGCAATGCTGTTGTCAACCAAATCGGCAAATGCCGGCCGCGCGCTCAGTTCGCCGGCTTCTTCCATGATGTCAAGCAGGCGCTCATAGTCCGCTTCCTGCATGATGGGGTCCTGCTTCCAGGAGTCCGTCGCGCGGTAACTGTTGGCCACGATCTTCAGGCTGTCGATGGAGGCGTCCGGGAAAAAGGGCTCCATAGCGGCGGCCACTTCTTCGTCGGTTGCGGACTGAATCCACAGCTGCGCGCGGTAAATGGCGCGCAGAAACCGCTCCACAAATACCGGGTCCTCCTGCAGCTTGGTCTGGCTCACGAGATAGACCGTGTACGGCACTTCTCCGGAGGCCAGCCCAACGTTGGCGACGATGAAGCCCTTGCCGGCTCGCTCAAATTCCGTTGCGGTGGGTTCAAACAGCGTGACGTAGTCGCCCGTACCGCCGTCAAAGGCGCCGCCCATGAGGTTGAACTGGATGGAGTCGATCACCTCGACATCCACGCCCGGTTCCAGGCCGTGGGCGCGCAGCACGTACTCCAGCGTCATGAGCGGCATGCCGCCGGCGCGGCCGCCGATGATGGTCTTGCCCTTGAGAGACGACCAGTCGAAGTCCGGCTCCGCCGTCCGGCCTACGAGGAATGAGCCGTCCCGCTTGGTCAGCTGTCCGACGATGACCGGGTGATCCGCCTTGCCCTCGTTGATGACGTACACGCCCGTTTCCGGCCCGGCGAGGCAGATGTCTGCCTGGCCCGATAACAGCGCCGTCATGGCTTTGTCGGAGCCGCCAGAGGTCGTGATGGAGACGTCAAACCCTTCCTCTTCAAAGAACCCCATCGAAATGGCGACGTACTGCGGCGCGTAAAACACGGAGCGCGTTACCTCGTGCAGTTCGACCTTTTGCAGCTCGCTGTCCGTTGTACAGCCTGCGCAGAGAACGGCGAGAGACAGTAGCACCAGCATCAGTGCGATCCCTTTTTTCATAAAAACCCTCCTTGTTTTGGTAGTAGCCATCCTATGCCGGTTGCGATAAAAGTGTGATGCCGGGTGGGCATTGAAAAAAAGAAAGAATCCCGCTATAATAACAAGCGGGAGGTGCGTTTCATGCCGAAAGACTATAACGACACCCTTGAGTTTTCCATTCCGCGCGACAATCGCACGGCGCGTGATGTACTGCTGACCGTTTATGACGCCATGCAGGAAAAGGGCTATGACCCGATTAACCAGATTGTGGGTTATCTGATTTCCGGCGATCCTACCTATATCACCAGCTATAATAACTCACGCTATCTTATTTCCCGCATGGAGCGCGACGAGCTCATCGAGGAGCTGGTGCGCTTTTATGTGGCGCACCGGAACCAGCCGTGATGCAACGGGTACTGGCGCTGGATGTGGGCGACCGCCGGATCGGCCTGGCGGTGAGCGACCTGCTGGGCATGACGGCGCAGGGGTTGGAGACATATACGCGCTGCATCGACGACCTGCCGGCTGATGTGCGGCATATTTTGCAGGTGGCCGGGCAGTACAGGCCGGTTCGTCTCCTGTTTGGCATGCCACGGAACATGGACGGCAGCTACGGGCAGCAGGCGGAAAAGGTGCGCGCGTTTGCCGCGGCGGTCACGGCGCAGTGGGACGGCGAGTATGATTTTTTTGACGAGCGGTTGACGACCATGTCTGCGGAACGGGTGCTGCTCGAGGCGGATGTGAGCCGGCGGCGCCGCAAGCAGGTCGTTGACAAGCTCGCAGCTGTCATCATCCTTCAGGGATATCTGGACAGCGGCGCCGCATCGCGGCCGCCGCGCCGGTGAGGAGGCTTTTATGGAGGAATTGCAGGATACCATCATCACGTTGCTGGACGAACAGGAGAAGCCGGTGCGGTTCGACCTGCTCATGACATTTGACTATGAGGGCAAGCGCTATGCCGCCATGCTGCCGGTCGATCCCGTAGAAGGCGTGGGTGAGGACGAGGTCGTGTTGCTGGAGATCGTGCGAGGCAAAGAAGGGGAGCTGTATCAGCCGATTCAGAACCCAATCTTGCTGGACGAAGTGTTTGACGAGTTTCAGGAGTTGTTTGAGGAGGAAATTTCTGCAAACGACGAGGAATGAATTTTTTGAAAAAAAGGCTGGGAAAAGCAGGCGAAATTCCGCTTGCTTTTTGTTTTTGGCAATGCTATAATGCACAAGGTATCACGCACTCTGGCGGATTTGCGGGCTCGTGCCGGTTTCCGGTTCCCCGCAGAGTAGATGCAGAGGTGGAAAATGAACGAGGAGGTTTATAGTCATGCCCGTGATTTCCATGAAACAACTCTTGGAAGCAGGTGTCCACTTTGGCCACCAGACCCGCCGTTGGAACCCGAAGATGAAGGAATACATCTTCACGGAGCGCAACGGTATCTACATCATCGATCTCCAGAAGACCGTCAAAAAGATCGAAGAAGCGTACAATTTCATCCGTGATCTCGCCATGGAGGAGAAGTCGGTCCTGTTCGTCGGCACGAAGAAGCAGGCGCAGGAGTCCATCGAGCAGGAAGCAAAGCGTTGCGACATGTTCTATGTCAACCAGCGCTGGCTCGGGGGCATGTTGACCAACTTCAAGACCATCCAGGGCCGCATTGCGCGTCTGCGCAAAATTGAGCAGATGGAGCTGAACGGCCAGTTTGACCTGCTGCCCAAGAAAGAGGTCATGCAGCTCAAGCTGGAGCAGGAAAAGCTGGAGCGGAACCTTGGCGGTATCAAAGAGATGAAGAAGCTGCCTGGCGCGCTGTTTGTCGTCGATCCGCGCAAAGAGCACATTGCCGTTTCGGAGGCGCGCACGCTGAAGATCCCCATCGTGGCGATCATCGATACGAACTGCGACCCTGACGAAGTCGATTATCCCATTCCGGGCAATGATGACGCGATTCGCGCTGTCAAGCTCATCACGGCCAAGATGGCCGACGCCGTGCTGGAAGGCCGTCAGGGCGAGCAGATGAACGACGAAGAGACGGTACCCGCCGCCGAATAACACGAGCAGGAGGAGAGATAGCATGTTTACCGCAAAAGATGTAATGGCCCTGCGCGAGCGCACGGGTGCCGGCATGATGGATTGCAAGAAGGCGCTTACCGCCTGCGACGGCGATGCCGAAAAGGCCGTTGATTTTCTCCGCGAAAAGGGCCTGGCTGCCGCTGCGAAGAAGGCTGGCCGTATTGCGGCCGAGGGTCTTGTGGGCGACTATGTGAGCGCGGACCGGAAAGTCGGCGTCATCGTCGAGGTCAATTGCGAGACCGACTTTGTCGCCAAGACGGATGATTTCAAGGCGTTCGTGGCCGCCATTGCCAAGCAGGTTGCCGAGAAGAATCCGGCCACTGTCGAGGAGCTGCTCGAGCAGCCGTATGTGGACGATCCGTCCGAGACCATCAATACGCTTTTGAATGCTGCTGTCGCCAAGATTGGCGAAAAGATCAGCATCCGCCGCTTTGCGCGCGCGGAGGGCATCGTGGACACTTATGTCCACCTGGGTGGTAAGATCGGCGTGCTGGTCGATGTCGAGGGCGAAGCAGATGCCACTGCGTTGCACGATGTCTCCATGCAAATTGCCGCCGCCAAGCCGAGCTGCATCAGCCGTGAGGATGTGGACCAGGCGGACCTTGAAAAGGAAAAAGAAATTCTGCGCGCACAGGCGCTCAACGAGCCGAAGCCAAAGCCGGAAGCCATCATCGAGAAGATGGTCAATGGCCGCATCGAAAAATATTACAAGGAGGTCTGCCTCATCGAGCAGCCGTTTGTAAAGGAGCCGGACATTTCGGTCAAGCAGATGATCGGCGGCAAGTTCAAAGTACTCAGCTTTACGCGGTTTGAGATGGGCGAGGGGCTCCAGAAGCGGGAAGACAACTTTGTGGACGAGGTCATGAGCCAGACCAAGGCGTAATGCCGGTTGTTCTTCTCCAGCCGCGACGGCGCACGTTGTTCACCCATAACGGGCGGATCGTATAACGAAAAGCGAATCACAAGAAAGCGTCAAGTCAGAACGGCCTGGCGCTTTTTCTCTGCCCGCTCCTGACTGCTCAAGCTGCAGCGCGACGACGGGCTGCCCACTGCCGCGCGTCCGGGCGGCGACACGACAAAAGCCGCGGCCCGGGAAGCGCCCGTGCCCGCGCTCCCAAAGCCGCCGCGGCCGCTACGGCCGGTTGAAATAATCGGTAGAAATAATTGTGAAAACGGAGATTCTTATTTCCTTCTTGCGGGATTTGTTATATACTAAATGCAAGGTTTTATTGGCGGCCATTCGCGCGGCTTTGGCCGATAGGGGAGCCACTGTAATGGCATGCGCGGCTATCCCGGAGGGCTTTGTGCCGGCGGCCGGACCTGTGGGATCCTTTGCCTATATGCCTGAGGCGGGCCCGAGCCATCATATGTACGAGCATGGGAGAGAAGGGAACAGGGCAACGTGTTCCCTTTTTTGAGAAAGGAGCGGAGGATGTACCATCGTGTTTTGTTGAAGATCAGCGGCGAGGCGCTCTCATCAGAGACCGCCGCGCTGTGCGCCGAGACCATCGATCGCACAGCCGCCACGATTGCAGAGCTGCACCGTCGCGGTGTTGAGATTGGCGTTGTAGTTGGCGGGGGGAATATTTTGCGTGGCCGCAGTGCGTCCCACATGGAACGCAATCGCGCCGATCATATGGGCATGCTGGCAACGGCGATCAACGCGCTGGCGCTGCAGGACGCGCTGGAGAAGCTGAGTGTGCCCTGCGCCGTGTTGTCCGCCATTGACATGCACCGCATTTGCGCGGAATACACCGCGCGCGATGCGCACCGTCTGCTGTCCGAAGGCGTCGTGGTCGTCTTTGCCTGCGGCACGGGGTCGCCGTTTTTCTCCACGGACACCGGGGCGTCGCTGCGGGCGGCGGAAATCCGCGCGGATGTGCTGCTGCTGGCAAAAAATATCGATGCAGTCTATTCGGCCGATCCGCGCCGCGACCCGAGTGCGGTACCGTATGCGCATTTGACATACGATCGCGTGGTTGCAGAGCACCTGCAGGCGACAGATCTGACCGCGATCACCATGTGCCAGGAGCAGCATATCCCGATCCATGTGTTTGCACTGGACAAGATTTTGGACGTATTTGACGGCAAGGACACGGGCACCGTGATAGATGACGGGTTGGGGGTTGAATCCTGAACGGCATTTATTGTAAAATAAGGGCATTGAGTAATACAGGAGGGAAGCCGATGGCCACTGACATCATGGATTATACCAAGGAACGCATGAACAAGACGATCTCCGTCCTCCAGCAGGAGCTGTCCAGCCTGCGCGCCGGAAGGGCAAACCCGCAGGTGCTTGACCGTATTATGGTGGACTATTACGGTTCTCCCACTCCAATCAACCAGCTGGGAAACATCAGCGTGCCGGAACCGCGCATGCTCGTCATCGCCGCGTGGGACAACAAGGCCATACCTGCCATTGAAAAAGCCATTCAAAAATCGGACCTGGGTATTAACCCGGCCAATGACGGCAAGGTCATCCGCCTGGTGTTCCCCGAGCTGACGGAGGAGAGGCGCAAGGAACTGGTCAAAGTGGTCCGCAAGAAGGGCGAGGAGAGCAAGGTTGCCATTCGTTCCATCCGTCGCGATGCCAACGAGCAGATCAAGGGACAGAAGAAAGACAATCTGCTGACGGAGGACGACCAGAAGCGCCTGGAGGACAAGATTCAGAAGCTGACGGATGAACTCATTAAGGAGATCGATCGGATTATTGCCGACAAGGAAAAGGAGATTCTTTCGGTTTGACCTGCGTATTGGGATATCCTCTGTCTCGCGCAGTTGCCTTGCTGCAGGCAGAGGGGTTGACGGTGCAATGCGTGGAAACCCGTTCCAGAAAAGGCCTCGAGACGGGCGCCGATCGCGTCGTGCGGCAGCAGACGCTGGAGAATGGGGACGTATTGCTGACCTATGCGCGATTTCAGACGGAAACCGCTACAATTTGAATGGCTTAGATGCAGGGATGCGGAAGATGCTTGCAGTTCCGCATCCCAAGATTATACGAGATGAACGAGAGGCTGCAACCGGGTCTACCGGAAACATTGGGATTGCGCGCTGACCGCCTGCCCCGGCACGTCGCCATCATCATGGATGGCAACGGACGCTGGGCGAGCAAGCGGCTGTTGCCGCGCGCCCTCGGGCACCGTGCCGGCGTGGAGCGGCTGCAGGGGCTGATTCGGCTGGCGTCCGACCTGGGCATTGAGGCGCTCACGCTCTATGCGTTTTCCACGGAAAACTGGAAACGGCCGGAAGAGGAGATTTCTGCGCTTTGTGCGCTGTTTGTAGAGTTCTTTGCCAGGGAGTTTGACGCATTGCACGAAAATGGCGTGGTCATCCGCGCGCTGGGGGAGGTGCACGCTTTTCCGGAGCGGGTATATACGCTCATTGAATCGGCGGAGTGCCGCACGGCTGGCAACGATGGGCTCCGTCTGAACATCGCGCTCAACTATGGTAGCCGCGCTGAGCTTTTGCGGGCGGTCAATCTGGCCGCGGCGAGTGGGAGGACGGATTGGGACGAGGCCTCCTTTGACGAGTTGCTCTATACGCACGGATTGCCGCCGGTGGATCTGCTCATCCGCACCGGCGGGGACAAGCGCCTGTCCAATTTCCTGCTGTACCAGAGCGCTTATGCCGAGCTGATGTTTGTGGATGACTATTGGCCGGACTTTTCCAACGAAAACTTTGTCACGCTGCTTGCCGCTTACCAGGAGCGGTCTCGGCGGTTTGGCGGATTGGAGCCACAGCCATGAAGACACGGGTCATTGTGGGCGTCATATTGGCGGCCTTGCTGATTACCACGCTGTATTTCGGAGGTTTCTTCTACCTGACGGCCATTGCGCTCGTCTCCTTTGCTGCGACCTACGAAGTGGCGCATGTGATCACGCGCAAGGGGTATCGGCCGCTGGTGTTCCCAGTGTATCTGTTTGCGCTCGCTTATCCGTTTGTTTACCGATTTTTCGGGGTAACGGTGCTCGTGATCTTCTTCCTGTTCAGCATTATCCTGTCCATCTGCTGCAGCGTGTTCAGCGGCTCCACAGATGCGACCATTGCGGTGGGAACGCTGCTGCTGTATGTCTATCCGCTTTCGCTGCTGCTGTGCATGCTGCTGGTCTATGCGCACTTTGAGCGGCCGATCGGCCTGACGGCGGCGTGCATGGCCTTTGCCGCGCCATCTTGTGCAGACATGTTCGCCTACTTTGGAGGCACGTTCTTTGGCAGGCACAAGCTCTGCGAGCGGATCAGCCCGAAAAAGACGGTGGAGGGTGCGATTTTCGGCCTCATTGGCGGCGTGGTTTTTGCGCTCATTCTCATGCCGCTGCAAAGCCTGTGGGGCAGCGATGTCTCCTGGTGGCTGTTGCTTGTATTGGGCGTTTTGTGCGGCCTGTTCGGTCAGATTGGCGACCTGTTCGCCTCCATCATCAAGCGGTGGGCAAATGTTAAGGATTTTTCCAGCGTGTTTCCGGGCCATGGCGGCATGATGGACAGGATCGACAGCGTTTTGCTGTGCACGCCGATTGTGCTGTGCACGTTTACTATTCTCCAGCTCTTCGGAATATACTAAAGGCAGGACTCGCATGATGAGACGGCAAGTGACGGTGCTGGGAAGTACCGGATCCATAGGCAGACAGGCGCTCGACGTGGTCCGCGCAAGGTCGGACCGTTTTACGCTGTTCGGCATTTCGGCCAACAGCAATATCGATCTGCTCATTGAACAGGCAAACCGTTGGCGGCCACAGTATGTCGCCTGTAGTCGCCCGCTGCATCCGGAAGATTTTCCACAAGGAACGACACTGCTTTGCGGGGACAGCGCCCTGGCGGAACTCGCCTCGATGGATGAGGCGGATATCGTGGTCAACGGCATCAGCGGCCTGCCTGCGCTCGAACCGCTGCTGTGCGCGCTCAAGGCTGGCAAGCGCGTTGCGCTGGCAAATAAGGAGAGCATCGTCTGCGGGTCGCCGCTGGTGTATGCGGCTCTGCATGACTTCGGCGGCGAACTGATACCGGTGGACAGCGAACAGTCGGCCATTTTCCAGTGCCTGAGCTGCGGATCCTACGAGGAAATTTCAAGGCTTTGGCTCACGGCTTCCGGAGGCCCTTTTTGGAGCATGAGCGAAGAAGAGCTGGAGCATGTAACCGTCCGCGACGCGCTGCGCCATCCGACCTGGCACATGGGTCGGAAGATCACGATCGATTCGGCCACACTATTTAACAAGGGCCTTGAGATCATGGAGGCCAGTTACCTGTTCCAGGTACCGGCGGAGCGGATCGACGTGCTGATTCATCCACAATCGATCATCCATTCGATGGTGGAATTTTCAGATCGGACGATGATGGCAAACATGAGCTGCCCGGATATGCGGCTGCCCATTCAGTACGCAATGACGTATCCGGAACGCGTGCCCTCTCCCTGTGAGCGCCTGTCGCTGGCCGACGTGGGTCAGCTCACATTTTTCCCCGCCGATCGGAACCGGTATGCCGGGCTCCGTCTCGCTTATGAGGCGCTGTTTGCCGGCGGGACGATGCCGACCGTTTACAACGCGGCCAACGAGCTTGCGGTCAGTTTGTTTTTAGACGAGCGGCTGGGATTTACCGATATTGCGCACTGCGTGGAGGAAGCCATGCTGCGCCATGCGGTGCATCCCGTCAATCTCATGCAGGATATTCTCGACGCAGATGCCGAGGCCCGGCTGAGCGTTGCGCACTTTCTGCACACCCATTTTGAATGAAAGCAGGGGCTGTGATTGAGTACGATTCTGTCCATTGTAGCGGCTTTGCTGCTGCTGTCCATATTGGTGACGATCCACGAGTTTGGCCACTATTGGGTCGGCAGGCGCCTGGGATTTACCATTGTAGAGTTTGCCGTCGGCATGGGTCCGGTGCTGCTCAAGACGACGAAAAACGGCATTCAGTATAGCCTGCGTGCGCTACCCATCGGCGGCATGTGCCGCTTTTATGGCGAGGATGAAAACCCCAAGGACCCGCGCTGCTTCAACGCACAGAAGGCCTGGAAGCGATTTTGCGTCATTGTCGCCGGCCCGGTGATGAACCTGTTGTGCGCGATCCTGTTGTCGGTCGTGACGCTGGCGGCATATGGGAACATCGTCCCGGTCGTCGCGGAGGTCTCCGGCGAAGATACGCCTGCGGCCCGTGCCGGCGTGCAAGCGGGAGATGTCCTGTATGCGATCGACGGCAAGCAGGTGCTCTACTATAATGCGGTGTTCTCTCTGATCAGCGAGGCGGACAGCGAATCCGCGGTCATCACCGTCGAGCGTGACGGCCAGCAGCTGGACCTCGTCGCCACAGATCTGTACGACCAGGAAACGGGCGGCAATCTGCTGGGAATCACGGTGTCAGCCGGGCGGCAGACTTACGGTTTTTTCCGTGCGATCGGGGAGTCTTTCAACTATTTTGCGGGGATGATTGTCGAAACGATTTCCTTCCTCGGGAAGCTGGTGCAGGGCCGGGTTGCTTCCACGGAAATTTCAAGCGCGATTGGCACCACCGTCATTCTCGCTGAGGCCATTCGATACGGGCTGGAGTCCATCTTGCGCATTGCATTGCTAATTTCCATCAGTCTCGGGATTTTCAACCTGCTGCCCATCCCGGCCCTCGATGGCGGTCGGCTGCTGTTCATCGTCATTGAACTCATCCGCGGCAAGCCCATCGATCCTGACAAGGAGGGGCTGGTGCATTTCATCGGGTTGATCGCCCTGTTTGCGCTGATGATCTTTCTGATGTACAATGATATCGTCAATCTGATGCGGGGATAAGATATGATGGATAGACGCAACACGCGCTGCGTCCGCGCCGGCGCCGTTCCCATCGGCGGCGGTGCGCCTGTCAGCGTCCAATCCATGACAAATACCGATACGCGCGATGTCGAAGCAACCGTGGCGCAGATATATGATCTGGAGCGCGCCGGCTGCGAGCTGGTGCGCGTGTCCGTGTACGATATGGACTGTGCGCGGGCCATTTCGGCCATTCGCCGCGCGATCCACATCCCTCTCGTGGCGGATATCCACTTTGACCACCGGCTTGCCATCGCCGCGACGGAGAATGGGGTGGACAAACTCCGCATTAACCCGGGAAATATCGGTGGGCAGGCACATGTGGAAAAACTGGTGGACTGTGCGAATTGTCACCATATCCCCATTCGCATTGGAGTCAATGCGGGCTCGCTGGAGGCGGATCTGAAGCGGCAATACGGCGCGGATTCTCCACAGGCGATGGTGGAAAGCGCGCTTCGCCACATTCGCATGCTGGAGCGGGCGCATTTCCAGGATATCGTGGTGTCGCTCAAGTCTTCCACCGTTTCCACAACGGTGGAGGCATACCGATTGCTGTCGCAGACGGTGGATTATCCGCTGCATATCGGGATCACGGAAACGGGCACGGTGGAGCGTGGAATCCTCAAGTCGGCCATTGGCATAGGCGCGCTGTTGCTCGACGGCATTGGCGATACGCTGCGGGTTTCGCTGACGGATACGCCCGTGCGCGAGGTGCAGGTTGGGTTGGAAATCCTCCGCGCGCTGCGCTTGCGGGAGGACGACATCGAAATTATCAGTTGCCCCACCTGCGGCAGGACGCGCGTCGATCTGTTGCAGGCGGTGGAAACGGTGCAGGCTGCGCTGCCGCATCACCGCGGCTATTTGCGCGTGGCCGTTATGGGCTGCGCGGTGAACGGCCCCGGCGAGGCTACGGATGCGGATATCGGCATCGCCTTTGGCAATGGCAATGGCGTCCTGTTTAAGCACGGGGAGAAGTTTGCCCACGGACCGGCCGCCGAGATGATTGAATTGCTCGTGCGCGAGGCGACCGCCATGCTGGAGGATCGCGTCCGCCGCGACGGCGAAACGGCGGACAGGTGACACCATGGCGCAGGATCTCTTTTCGAATGTACTAGCAAAAGCGAATATTCCCAATGGCGTGTCGGTGGAAACGGTGCACTTGAGCCGCGAAAACCACCGGCTATCGGTTTGCCTGCGCGCCGGGGAGCGGTTGAGCGACGTGCAGTGCGAGTCGCTCGTGCGCCTGCTGTCCGACTATCTGCCGGGCGTTTCGGTCGGCCTGGACGTGCGCTCCGACGCCGCAGAAGCGATGGCTCCGGCCACCTCTCAGGCGAAGGTGATGCCAAGACCTGCGCCCTCACAGAAGCCGGCGCAGGCGGCAGCCTCTACGCCAAAGCAGACAGCGGACGGCGTCCGCATACTCTACGGCACCTCGATCAAGACGCATCAACGCGTCCGCGTGCACGACCTTGCGGAAGGGGATGCGATGGTGGTCATCGAGGGCGTGCTGGTGTCTGCGGAGATGCGTGAGGGCTGGAAGGGCAAGGATGGCCGCACATCCTATCGCGTCCAGCTCAACGTGACGGACTATACCGACTCGGTGTATTGCGTCTGCACGTTTTACGAAGAGGTGAAGGCGCAGCGGTTTTACGACTGGGTATCCCCGCTGTCAGGTCAGCGGGACAGGCTGCTCGTGCGCGGCGTGTGCCGCATGCCCCGATACGCCAAAGAACTGATGCTGTTCGTGAACGATGTAAACGCGGAACCTGCGGTTTATCGGGAGGACACGGCGGTGGACAAACGGGTAGAACTGCATTTGCATTCGCGCATGTCCACGATGGATGGCCTGACTGACCTGACGGAAGCGTTTCAGATGGCGAAACGTTGGGGGCATCGTGCGCTGGCCATTACGGATCACGGCGTGGTGCAGGCGTTCCCGGAGGCAGCCAAGGCAGCCAAAAAAACGGGTGTTAAGGCCATCTTTGGCGTGGAAGGGTATCTGGTTCCGGATTGCGACCTGATCGATTTGCAGGACACCTATGTCGTCTTCGATATTGAGACGACCGGTCTGAAGCCGGAACATGCTGACATCCTGGAGATTGGCGCGGTCAAGCTTTCCAATGGAAAGATTGTCGACCGGTTTCAGACGTTCATCAACGACGGCGTATTGATACCCTCCAACATCACACGGCTCACTGGAATTACGGGCGACATGTTGGTTGGCGCACCGTCTTCGCGCGAGGCGTTGCGGGAGTTTGCGGCATTCTGTGCCGGATGCTGCCTGGTGGCGCACAACGCTGCATTTGACGTTGGGTTTATCCGTCATCATGGTGCGCGGTATCAGATTCGCTTTGATGAGCCGTATGCCGACACGCTGATGCTGTCACGATATCTGGTACATGATTTGCCAAACCACAAACTCGACACAGTTTGCGAGTATTTTGCCGTAGACTTGACCAATCACCACCGGGCCAGCGACGATGCCGCCGCTACCGCGGAGGTCTTTTTGCGGCTTTTAGATATCATGCACGAAAACGGCGTGTGCACCATTCCTGTGCACAGACCTGAGCAGGCGCAGGACAGGGAGACGGGGAAGGGACGGCACAAGACCAACCATATCATTTTGCTGGCGGAGACGCAGGCCGGCATGAAGAACCTGTATCGACTGGTAAGTTACGCGCACCTGGACCATTTTCGCACCCGGCCGACGATCCCGCGCAGCCTCCTTGCCATGTTCCGGAGCGGGTTGATTGCCGGATCCGCCTGCGAACAGGGCGAGTTGTATCAGGCAGCCCTGCACGGCGCGACCGACGAGGAGCTCGAGCGGATTGCATCTTTCTATGACTTTTTGGAGATTCAGCCGCTTGGCAACAACGCGTTCATGGTGCGGGAGGGGATCGTTCCGGATGACGAGGCGTTGCGGGAGATCAATCGCAAGATCGTTGCGCTGGGCAAGCGCTGCGGCCTTCCCATTGTGGCGACGGGCGACGTACACTTTCTTGAGCCGATGGACGCGGAATATCGCAAGATCCTGATGATGAAGCTCGGCTTTGCAGATGCTGCGCAACAGGCTCCGCTGTATTTCAAAACGACGGACGAGATGCTCGAAGAGTTTTCCTATCTGGGTGAAGCGGTTGCCCATGAGGTGGTCATCGACGCGCCCAACGCAATCGCAGACCGATGCGGCGAGCTCAAGCCGTTCCCGGATGGCACGCATGCGCCTGAAATCCCGAACGCGAACGATGAATTGCGCAACATGGCGGTACGCGAAGCACACGCCATCTATGGAGACGCGCTTCCCGAGATCGTGCAGGCGCGGCTGGATCGGGAATTGACGTCCATCATTGGCAACGGCTTTGCTTCGCTGTACCTGATGGCGCAGCGCCTGGTGCATAAGTCCAATAGCGATGGTTATCTGGTCGGCTCGCGCGGCTCGGTCGGCTCTTCCTTTGTTGCCACCATGGCGGGCATTACGGAGGTCAACCCGTTGCAGCCGCACTATGTCTGCCCCAATTGCCGTCACAGCGACTTCGACGTAGATCGTTCGAAATATGCTTGCGGCGTGGACATGCCGGATAAGGACTGTCCTGTATGTGGAACAAAATACAAAAAACAGGGTTTTGGCATTCCGTTTGAAGTGTTCCTGGGGTTCAAGGGCGACAAGACGCCGGATATCGACCTGAACTTCTCCGGCGAATACCAGCCGGTGGCGCACAAATACGTGGAAGAGATGTTCGGCGTGGGGCATGCGTTTCGCGCGGGCACGATCTCTGGCCTCGCCGAACGGAAGGCCTATGAGTGCGTTTATCATTATATGGAGACGACGGGCGCCGTGTTGCGCAAGGCGGAAATGGAGCGGCTCAGCAAGGGCTGCATGAACGTCAAAGTTACGACGGGTCAGCACCCGGGCGGTATTGTCATCGTGCCGAAGGGCGACGATATTCTCGACTATACGCCCATCCAGTATCCGGCGGACAAAAAGGACAAGAACACCATTACCACGCACTTTGACTTCCATGCCATGGACGACCGGCTTGTGAAACTTGACATTCTCGGTCACGACGATCCCACGGCGTTGCGTATGTTGCAGGATATCACGGGCATCAATCCGCGCGATATCCCGCTTGACGATCCGGACACGATGCGCATATTCACGTCTCCGGAACCGCTCGGCATTGAGTTAAGTGGGCTGGAGTGTTCGGTAGGCTCTCTCGGCATTCCGGAGTTTGGGACGGGGTTTGTCCGCACGGTGCTGGAGAATACGCAGCCAAGGACGATGGAGGAGCTGGTGCGCATTGCCGGCCTGACGCATGGCACAGACGTATGGCTCAACAATGCGGAACCGCTGGTGATGAATAAAATTGCCAAGCTCAGCGAGGTAGTGTGCACACGCGACGATATCATGAATTATCTGATCGCACACGGGATGGAAGCCAGCCTGTCGTTCTCTATCATGGAGCGGGTGCGCAAGGGGCGCGGGCTTACCGACGAAATGGAGACTGCCATGGTCGACGGAAAGATCCCGGCCTGGTTCATCGACTCGTGTAAAAAGATCAAATACATGTTCCCACGCGGGCATGCCGTGGCCTATGTCATGATGGCGTTTCGCATTGCTTATTTCAAGGTGCATTATCCCGAGGCGTTTTATGCGGTGTATTTCACCGTGCGTGCAGATGCGTTCGACGTAGCTTTGGCATCCGGGGATGCAGAGACGCTGCTGAAGACCATCCACGATATCGATAAGAATGCGCAGTTCAAGGATGCGGCGGAGCGGAAGCGTGACAAAGAATTGATCACGATCCTGGAGGTCGTCTATGAGATGACGCTGCGCGGGATCCGGCTGCTGCCGGTAGACATCTATCGGTCTCATGCGACGAAGTTTCTGATCGAACCGGAAGGGCTGCGCCCGCCGTTTAATGCCATCGCCGGCGTGGGTGACAACGCGGCCATTGCCATGGCCGAAAACCGCGGTTCAGGACGGTTCCTATCGGTGGAGGATTTTCAGATGCGAACGGGTGCGAACAGCGGGGTGATTCAGGCAATGGAGCGCTGCGGCTGCTTTGAAACACTGCCAAAGTCCAACCAGATTTCCCTGTTTTAACTTGACGTAGGGGACGAGTCTGATATAATATACTATGGAAAGTAACCTGCACTTGTGCAGTGAGTTCATAGATAAATGATGCATCGCATGCTACTATTTTGTTGTATGAATCATTGGCCGTGCAGGGATGTGCGGCTATTTTTATTTGATAGAGACTGGAGAATCAACTGCGTATGGAATGGTGGATGTACCTGATTGGCGGCATTGTGCTATTAATTGTCGGACTTTTGATCGGCTATGCCTATCGAAAGAACGTTGCGGAGGCCAAGGTGGCAAAGGCGGAAGACGCAGTCAAAAAGCTGTATGAAGAAGCCAAGGCCAAGGCGTCTGACATCAAGAAAGAGATGATCCTTGAGGCGAAGGAAGAGGTTTTTAAGACTCGGACGGAGGCGGAAAAGGAGAACCGGGAGCGTCGCGCTGAGCTGCAGCGCACGGAACGGCGTCTGTTCCAGCGGGAAGAATCGCTGGAAAAGAAGCTGGATGGCTTGGAACAGCGGGAAAAGGAACTGAATAAGCGCGAGAGCGGCCTGCAAAAGGCAGAGGCCGATATTGCAGCGCTCCACGATCAGCAAATGGCGGAGCTGGAGCGCATTTCCGGCCTGTCTATGGAAGGCGCGCGGGAAATCCTGCTCGAGAACGTCGAGCGGGAAGCGCGGCATGACGCGGCGCTGTTGCTGCGTGACATTGAAGCCAAGACTCGCGAGGAGGCGGACAAACGGGCGCGCAACATCGTTTCGTTGGCAATCCAGCGTTGCGCGGCCGACCAGGTTGCTGAGACGACCGTCTCTGTCGTACCGCTGCCGAACGATGAGATGAAGGGCCGTATCATCGGCCGCGAGGGACGCAACATCCGCGCACTGGAGACGGCGACCGGCGTCGACCTGATTATCGATGACACGCCAGAAGCGGTCATCCTGTCCGGGTTCGATCCGGTCCGGCGCGAGGTCGCCCGCATAGCGCTCGAAAAGCTGATTTTGGACGGCCGCATTCATCCGGCCCGCATCGAGGAGACGGTGGAGAAGGCGCGCAAGGAAGTAGACGCGCAGATCCGCGAGGCAGGCGAGCAGGCCGTGCTCAACACGGGCGTTAACGGCTTGCACCACGAGCTGGTTCGCTATCTGGGGCGTATGCGGTACCGCACAAGTTATGGCCAGAATGTGTTGAACCACTCCATTGAGGTGGCGCATCTGGCAGGCATTATGGCTGCAGAGCTGGGCGCGAATGTGGCGCTGGCCAAACGTGCTGGCCTGCTGCACGACATTGGCAAATCCATCGACCATGAGGTCGAGGGTTCGCATGCGCAGATCGGCGCCGATCTGGCGAAGAAGTATCGCGAGAACAACCAGATCGTCCATGCGATCATGGCGCATCACGGCGATGTGGAGCCGACGACCGTCGAGGCGATCCTCGTTCAGGCTGCCGATGCGATTTCTGCCGCTCGTCCCGGCGCGCGGCGTGAGACGTTGGAAACGTATATCAAGCGGCTGGAGAAGCTGGAAGAGATTGCCAATTCGTTTGATGGCGTGGACACCTCCTTCGCCATTCAGGCGGGACGCGAGGTGCGTATTATCGTCAAGCCGGAGAAGATTTCCGATAGCGACACGATTATTATGGCTAAAGACATCGCCAAGCGGATCGAGTCTGAGCTGGAGTATCCTGGCCAGATTAAGGTCAACGTCATTCGCGAGACGCGTACCGTCGATTACGCGAAGTAAGCAGGCGGTCTGGTTTTCGGCCCGCGGAGGATATGTAGACACGTTACACGCTTGAGAATATGGCAAAGAGACATATTCCGTGGACGGGTTGCATATCCTCTGCTGTTTTAACAGAGGGGAGGCGTGGCATGCGTTTTGCAGTTTCTGATGGGCACTGTGATTTTTTGTATGGCACGGTCAATCACGGCTACGATTTTGACTGCCCGCGCAGGCAGCAGAACATTGCCGCAGAGCGGCTCCTGGCTGGCAACGTCCGGTTGCAGTTCTTTGCAGCCTGGACGGACATGTCTCTGCGCATACCGCCGCTGCAGCAATGTCTGGCCATGATAGACGCTTACGATCAGATGTTGTCGCGGCATGCCTTTCTACGGCCTCTCAGTCGCACGACACAACCTGGCGGGCAAGACCAGGTCATCGATACCGTTTTGACGGTGGAAGGTGGGGAGGCCATCGAAGGAAGCCTGGCCGTGCTGCGCACGCTGTATCGGCTTGGCGTGCGCGCTATGACTTTAACCTGGAACGACAACAACGAGCTGGCAGGCGCTGCGCTGGCGCGCGGCAACAAGGGCCTTACGCCGCTTGGCTGCGAAGTGATAGCGGAGATGGGGCGCATTGGCATGGCTTTGGATGTGTCGCATCTGAGCGATCGTGGGATCGAGGATGCCCTTCGCTTGTCGACACGGCCGGTATTTGCGTCGCATTCCAATGCACGTGCCGTGTTTCCGTCGCCGCGCTCGCTGACCGACGCGCAGATTCGCGCCATTGCGCAGCATGGCGGGACCATTGGCGTCAATTTTTATCACAAGCAGCTGACCTCCCATAGCGCTGCCTGCCTGGCCGATATTGTCCGTCAAATACAGCACATTGCGTCCGTTGGCGGGGTCGATTGCTGCGCTATCGGGTCGGACTTTGACGGCATGCCGCAATATCCGGTTGATTTGCAGACGAGTGCGGATTTGCCCGCACTGTCCGACGCACTTCTCGTAGCGGGTTTTACCCAGATGGAAGTGCAGAAAATCATGGGTGAAAATCTGCGGCGGTATATCCTGCAATTTGTTTGACATTCCGATGCCACAATGGTATACTATTCTCGTTGCCGGTTTGCAGGGGCATGATGTAATGGTAACATAGCGGTCTCCAAAACCGTTCTTGAGGGTTCGAGTCCTTCTGCCCCTGCCATGAAAGCGTCCATGATTATGGACGCTTTTTTAATTGCTAATCTGCACCAAAGTTCTTAATTACACTGATAAAATTGTGTCTTACTGTAAACGATTGCACATCATTTAAACTGGAAACAGTTGGGCCTTGCAACAATCAAACATTTTAGATATACTATAGAAAAACAAATAATTTCTTTAGTTTTGGAGTTTTGCAATATATCGCGAAAGATTTATTAAAAAACTCTTGCTTTTTACAGTTAATTGTGTTATAAAATTTACTAACAAAGAGGAAATCGATTGCAGAATATTTAAGTCAGAAGTCTCTTGTTTCCACCTAATTTAGCACTTGACATGAGTATGTGCATGATGCGGATCGATGACCAAGCACGTGTTAATCAGTATATCGAGGTCTATCCTGCGGTCAAGGAGGACGGCGTTACCAATCAGCGGGTGACGATCCACTACAACTGCATCGGGGCTTTTGAGGTTCTGGATCGCCGGAAGATCCCCGAGTGGGATATTCTTTTGGAAACGAGAAAAGGCGTAGCACTAAGCTACGCCCCGACACAGATCGCTATATAAACTTGGAAATAAAAAATGCGGAGTATCATCAGCAGACCTTTTCAGATCCTTTCATGACACTCCGCATGGTGCGGCTGGCGGGATTTGAACCCGCAAGCTTTCGCCGACGGATTTTAAGTCCGTTGTGTATGCCGTTCCACCACAGCCGCACATTATAGCTATTTTAGTGAATTTTCGGGCGGCTGTCAACGGCAATCAGTACACAGACCAGTGCTGCAAGAAGGCGAACAGGTAGTACAACAGTCCCGCCGTGCACAGCGTGGTGGCCAGCGCATCGGCCCAACGTTTTTCCGTAATGGCGGCGAGTCCGAGGGCCAGAGGAAAGGCGGCCGTCAAATAGCGCGGAGCAGACAACAACCATGTGGCGCCCATCGTGATGGCATAGTAAAGAAGGAAATAGGCCACATAGGATGGACGCAACTTTTTCTGTGCCGCAATCAGAATGGCGATGGAGCCAAACAAATAGATGAGGCTGGGCAACCACAGGCCGTAAAAGACCGTTGGCTGCTCACGGAGCGCAGTCAGACCATAGACGGTCTGATATTCTGCCGTGCTGAAGAACCAGCCGAGACCCTGATTCCAGTTTTCCCGCTGGTATTCGAGAAAGCGGAACCAGTCGCCCGTCAGTTGATAATTCAGGCAAAGATACAGAACTAACCCCATGGGGATGAGCAGCAGTGACAGGCAGCGTCCCACGGAATGGAGCACATATTTGCGACCAGAAGCGCCCGCTCGGTGTTCACGAATCAGGTCACCTACAAGCTCAAAGCAGACGGGGGCGAACAGCAATACGCCGGGCAGACGCGTCAGCGCGGAGAAAAAGCCCAGGATGCTGGCAAAGACATATTGTTTTTTGCGAGCCAAATACATGCCGGCCACCGTCAGAAACAAGAATAGGCTGTCGCTCATCGGTGCGCAGAACAGACAGGAGGCGGGGAGGATACACAAATATTTGACGGCGCGTAGCGCTCCTCGCCGGTCGGTGTCGAGCAGGGCCAGCTCATAGAGTAAGTAGCCGGCGAACAGGAACATCACGTTGGAGACGAACAGGCCGGATACCAGGAAATTTTGAAAAATGTAGTTGCATACCCGTACAAGGAGCGGATAGAACGGGAAAAAGACAAGCAACAGCCGCTCGTTGCCCGTCGTCTGGTACCCGTGCTCCGCCAGGCTCAGATAGTGACGCGAGTCGGTGTTGAGCGGGGTCCAGATGTCGAGCCGGTCAAAAATGCCGCCGGTATAGCCCTGCTGTACGGCTGTGATCAGATAGGCAATGCCAAAGAGCAGGAGCCGGGTAAGCAGGACGGCCAGTATGATCTTGAAAAACGGGTGCATCCGCTGCCGGCGTGCGCTGCGGCGACCGTCGCAGACACGGAAAACGGCTTCCGGTTCGCCGCTCCAGGCGCCGATCCACTGCGGGATGAAGCGGATACCCAGCAGCAGAAACAGCACCAATAATACGGCGGAAGCCAAAACGCCGATTGCGCGCGCGTGCGTATTGCTCATCAGCCAATACCCATAACAGGCTACGAGCGCGAGCAGCGGTATGAGCGTCATGGCGAGCCGAAGCCGCCTGATCGATTTTTCAGTCGATTGTTCCATAGTTATCGCGTGTGCACGTGGCGAAGCGCTTTGGGTTTGCCGAGAATCTCCGCATAGATCAGGCCGTTGCGGACCTGCAGTGGATCAAAGACAAAGGCCGGCTGCGCGCTGGTCTCGAGCGACACCACTTTGGGCGCGGCGGCGGCCGGCTGGGAAGCTGACGCCGCCGCTCGGCCGCGCTGTGCAGCGATGGGCGCAGGGCTCGACCGGCCGCCGAGCGAGCTGTTTTGTCCCCGGTTGCCGTTGCGTGGGGCAGAGGCCCTTGCCGGCGGGCAGGGCGCAAACCCAGTCATGCTGCTTTCCGTGTGCGCATGACCGGTGGCGCGGCTTGGCTGCACCACGTGTGGACGCTGCGGCTGTGGTGCGGTCTGGCGCGGCTGTACGGTGGGCTTGACCTGCGGCCGAAGCGGGGGAGCGGACGCCGCCTGTTTTGCCTGCGGCGCCTGCTGCCGTTCCGCCTCCTGCACGGCGCGGCGGTTTTTTTCTTCCTGCTGCTTGCGGGCCTTTTTCTTGTTTGCCGAACTGATAAATACCCATGCAAGCAGCGCAATGACGATGAGAATATCCATGGATTTCTCCTCAAGGCGCGCTGATTGTCAAGCGCAGTTGTTATTTGCCGTCCGTTTCGCCAGCGTTACGCGGTGCCGGCGTTGTGCCGCGGGAGATGGCGTTGCGCATTTCGGTGTCGGAGATCACGTTCTGCATGTTGTAGTAATCCATGACGCCGAGCTTGCCCTCGCGGAACGCGGCGGCAATGGCCTTGGGCACCTCTGCCTCTGCCTCGATCACGCGTGCGCGCATGCCCTGCACGGCGGCCAGGTTTTCCTGCTCCTGCGCGACGGCCATGGCGCGGCGTTCCTCTGCGAGCGCCTGGGCAATGCGCTTGTCCGCTTCTGCCTGGTCGATCTGCAGCTGTGCGCCGACGTTGCGACCCACGTCGACATCGGCGATATCGATGGACAGGATTTCAAACGCGGTGCCTGCGTCTAAGCCCTTGTTCAGCACGGTGCGGGAGATGAGGTCAGGGTTTTCGAGAACGGCTTTGTGGCTCGCGGAGGAGCCGACCGTGGTCACGATGCCCTCGCCGATGCGCGCGATAATCGTCTCTTCCCCGGCGCCGCCGACAAGCCGGTCGATGTTGGCGCGCACGGTGACACGTGCTTTGGCGCGCAGCTCGATGCCATCCATGGCGACGGCGGCGATGATGGGCGTTTCGATCACTTTGGGGTTGACGCTCATCTGCACGGCGTTGAGCACGTCGCGGCCAGCCAGGTCGATGGCGCAGGACTTTTCAAAGTCCAGCGGGATGCCGGCACGCTGCGCGGCGATGAGCGCGTTGATCACGCGGTCCACGTTGCCGCCGGCCAGGTAATGCGCTTCGAGCTTATTGATGGAAACCGCAAGACCTGCTTTGGTGGCCTTGATGAGCGGGCTGACGATGCGCGAGGGGATGACTTTCCGGATGCGCATGCCTACGAGCTGCAGGATGCCGATGTGCACGCCGGACGCGCGGGCGGAAATCCACAGCCCGAGCGGGACAAACGTGAAGAACAGCACGAGAAACAGGATGGCCGCCAGGACAATGACGATGGTGATGACGAATTCCATAAAGAACCTCCTCTGTGGGTGATGGTGGGTTATGCGTTGCCGAGGGCGCCTAGGCCCCAGATTACGAGATACAGGAACAGGATCAGACCGGGCACGCCAAGGCATATGGCGATCCACTGGCGCTTGCGCTGTGCCGCATCGACCGGCGCGACGGGCTCCTTTGCCTGCTCCGCCGCGCGCGCCGCGACAGCGGCGTTACACTTTGGGCAGACGCCGAGAGAATCGGTATACAGCGTGCCGCACGTTTTACAGAATTTCATGCCCATTGTTCGCCTTCATTTTTCAACTGCTTTGACGAGGATGTGCAGCCCCTCGATGTCTGTGATCACGACTGGGACGCCCGCTTCCAGATAGGCGCCGCTGGTCATGACGTCCATGCGCTCACCGTCAAACTCCGCGATGCCGGCAGGGCGCAGCGGCGTGATGGTGATGCCCCGGCGACCGATGTTCTGCTGCTCTTTTGTGTCCGACAGCGAGGTAGAGTTGCCGTCGATCTGATCGTTCAGCACGATAAACGAGCGCGAAAGCCGTCCCTTTTGCAGCGAACGGACGAAGAACAGCAGCGCGCCCACGATGATGAGCAGCACGCCGGCAGAAATGTAAAACGCTGCGACGGGCGAGCCGAAAAAGATCTGAATCACGATCACCGCAATCAGCGACAGTACGCCCAGCACGCCAGGCACCCCGATGCCCGGCGTAAACATTTCGATCAGCAGCAGCAACAGCCCGACTGCGAGACAGATGATGGTGGGAATCGCCGCGGGGCCGAGGATTTCAAGCAGCGTCACGAAAACGACCCTCCTTAACCAATGGACTCGATAACAGTATACCATATCTGCGCGCAAATGAATGCAAACTTTTTGATAAGCGTGCGCGCGTTTCAACTACAACTTCCAACCGTCTTGACAAACCGGCGCTCCATGGCATATAGTAATTGCAGAAAAAGGCAGTGATTGGGAAAGAGTAACCGTGGCGGCCGCCCAAAGAGAGGGCTGGTCACCGGCTGCAAGCCGGCCCGGGATGGTGCGGCGGCGAAGTGCCTCCCATAGCCGCCGGTGACAACGGGCGTACGCCCCTGTATCGCCGGACGTCCGGCCGCGTTAAGGCCAGACCGGTCGTTTGCCGGTCGTGAGAGGGAAATGCCCATTTCCAAATAAAGTGGAACCGCGAAGCACATTCGTCTTTATGCAGGCGTTTGTGTATTTTTTGTTTTGGGGGAGATGTGATGTTCGATTCGTTCCGCAGTGATCTAAAATGCGTGCTCGACCGCGACCCGGCCGCGCGCAACGCGTGGGAGGTGTTCTTGTGCTATCCTGGCTTCCACGCCGTGCGGATGCACCGGTTTGCACATTTTTTGTACCGTCATCATCTGCGCATGCTGGCGCGGCTGATGTCGGAATGGTGCCGTTTTTTTACGGGCGTGGAGATTCATCCCGCAGCAAAGATAGGGCGGCGCCTGTTTATCGACCATGGACACGGCGTGGTCATTGGGGAGACGGCAGAGATTGGCGACGACGTGACGATCTATCAGGGGGCGACCCTGGGCGGCACGGGCAAGGAGACCGGCAAGCGCCACCCGACCATCGGCAACCATGTGACCATTTCCGCCGGCGCGGCCGTGCTTGGGCCCTTTACCGTGGGCGATTACGCCAAGATCGGTGCGGGCGCCGTGGTGCTTTCGGAGGTGCCGCCGTGCGCGACGGTGGTGGGCGTGCCGGGACACGTGGTACGCCTGTACGATTGCCTCGTGCGTTGCTGCGATCAACCGGAGTGTGACCGCAATGCGCCGGATTGCCAGCTGCGGGCGGCCTGCGACACGGCCAAGGCGCGTGCCGCGGCGCATCCGGAGGGCGAAGCGGGCGTGGATCTCGACCAGGTGCATCTGCCGGATCCGGTGGAGCAGCAGATGCAGAACCTGCTGCGGCGCATCGAGGCGCTGGAACGGCGGGAAACGGAGCGCCACGCTGTCGATGTGCAGTTGGAAAAACAAGGCGACGTATGATATAATATTTAGAATGGAGGAAGGTCAGATGCAGATTTATAACACCATGACCCGCAAGAAGGAAGAGCTGGTGCCGCTGGTGCCCGGGCAGATCCGCATGTACGCCTGCGGTCCCACGGTTTACAACTATTTCCACATTGGCAACGCGCGGCCGTTCATTGTGTTCGACACGCTGCGCCGGTACCTCGAGTATAAAGGTTTTCAGGTGACGTTCGTACAGAACTTTACCGACATCGACGATAAAATGATCCGCCGCGCCCATGAAGAAGGGACGACCGTCGCGGAGCTTGGCGAACGCTTTATCGCGGAATACTATCGCGATGCCGACGCATTGGGCATCGAACGGGCCAGCGCCAACCCGCGCGCGACGCAGCACATTGGTGAGATCATCTCGCTCGTGCAAAAGCTGATCGACGGCGGTCATGCGTATGCGGCGGACAATGGAGACGTGTATTTTGCCGTGCGCAGCTTCCCGGGCTATGGCAAGCTCTCCGGACAGAACATCGACGACCTTGAAAACGGCGCGCGCGTCGATCCTACAGAGCAGAAGCGCGACCCGCTCGACTTTGCACTCTGGAAGGGCGAAAAGCCCGGCGAACCCGCATGGGATGCGCCCTGGGGCCGGGGCCGTCCCGGCTGGCATATCGAGTGCAGCGCCATGAGCATGGCCATTCTCGGCGAGTCGTTCGACATCCACGCCGGCGGCCAGGACCTGATCTTCCCGCACCATGAGAATGAGATTGCCCAGTCAGAGGCCGCGACGGGCAAGCCGTTTGCGCGCTATTGGATGCACAACGGCTACATCAACGTCGACAACCAGAAGATGAGCAAGTCTCTTGGCAATTTTTTCACAGTGCGCGACATTGCCAAAGAGTTCGATCTCGAAGCGGTGCGCATGTTCATGCTCTCCGTGCACTATCGCAACCCGGTCAACTTCTCGCGCGAGCTGATTCAGCAGGCGGAGGCGGCGCTCACGCGGCTGCGCACGGCGCGCGAACGGCTGGAGGAGGCGCAGCGCGTGCAGGCGACGGCGGAGGATGCGGCGTTTACCGCGTCCCTCGACGGGTTCCGCGCCCGGTTTGAAGCGGCGATGGACGACGACCTGAACACGGCGGACGCCATTGGTGTATTGTTCGATCTGGTGCGCGCGTGCAATACTTTCGTGACGGAACCGCGCGACGGGGCAGCCATCGACGCGGCGAAGGCGCTGTTCGATCAGCTCACCGGCGTGCTGGGCCTGTTACAGCACAAGCAGGAGGAGGCCATGCCGGAGGAGGCGCTCCGGTTGCTTGATGAACGCCAGCAGGCCCGCAAGGCAAAGGACTTTGCACGGGCGGATGCCATCCGCGACCAGCTCAAGGAGATGGGCTATGCCGTTGAGGATACGGCGCAGGGGCCGAAGCTCAAAAAACTGTCTTAATTTTTACAAAGGAGAAACCAGATGTCTTACATGTTTGATCTGCTGCTGCTCGCCATGGGCGCGTACGTGCTGTTTGCCGGTATCACCGGCAAAGGCAAGCTGTATGCGACCGAGAACGTCAAAAAGGGCATGGAGGAAGCGTTCCGAAAGACCATGCGCAAGATCTATCTGGCTCTCGGCATCGTCATGGTACTCAACAGCGTGTTTTCCCTGCTGATGACGCAGCTTTACACGACGCAGCTGACTGAGGCCACGGACACGGCCGCCGCCACGGTGGAATACGTGCCGAAAGTCGCCGACATGGGCTTTTGGAGCTTTCTGACGCCCACTGTCCTGCTGACGTTGACATACGTCTGCATGGGGCTGATCGTGGCGTTGATCGTGCTGATGGTAATCAAGCTGCGCAAGTTTACCGATCGGACGGCGCCGCGGTCATCGGCCACACAGCAGGGCAGGCAGGCGGGGCACGTTTTGCCGGTCGACGCATTTGAGTTTGACGAGCCGGAAGAGCCGGCCTCGGACAGGAAACCTGAAACACCGGATGCAAATTGACGGATGGGTCATCGTTTGCCCTGCAAGGAAGGGGGGCCGACGCGCCGGATGCCCGGCGCGCGGCGCGCTCCTGCCTGTTTTCCCGCCAAATGATGAAACAATTTGACAGGAATTTGAACATTCCGTTTTGAACATTGCCGTAACGCAAACGCCATGATATGATTCTGTACAGTATCGCAAGTCTGCAGCGCAGTGCCGCCGGCAGACGCAGGGCGCTTTGCACTGCTGCCTGAGGGTGCTGCGCACGTGCCGTTGCGCTGGCTCTGCCGCCGCTGGATTGGAATCATCGTGGGAGGCATTGGAATGGTATGAAAAAGTGGCTCGCAAAGATTATGGTCGGCCGATATGGCGTGGATCCGCTCACCAATTTCCTGCTCATCGTGAGCATGGTGCTGCTGATCGTTTCGATGTTCTTTGGCGAAAGCATCGCCAGCACCGTCCTCTGGGTGGCGGCGCTTGCGCTGCTCGCTTTCGGCTATTACCGGATTTTTTCCAAACAGACGAGCCGGCGGTACCAGGAGAACCAGAAGTTTTTGCGCCTGCGCAACCGGTTTACCGGGCGATTTCGCTCGTGGAAAGAGCGCATCAAGCAGCAGAAGACGCACCGCTTTTTCAAGTGCCCCCAGTGTGGCGTCACGGTCCGTGTGCCGAAGGGCAAGGGGAAGATCAAGATCACTTGCCCCAAATGCCGCACGACGTTTGTCAGGAACACGTGAGCGATGTTCGGTTTTGTCGTGGCCAATCAGAAGGCACTTACGCCCGAGCAGTTGCGGCGCTATCGCGCCTTCTATTGCGGGCTGTGCCGTTCCCTGAGCGGCCGGCATGGCGCGTCGGCACGGCTGACGCTCACGTATGACATGACGTTCCTGGTCCTGCTGCTCGGTTCGCTGTATGAGCCGGAGGAGACGCGGGGAACGGAGCGCTGCGCGCCCCATCCCGTCCGCCCGCACGAGTGGGTGCAGACGCGATTTACGGATTACGCTGCGGATCTGAACGTCCTGCTTGCGTACTACAACTGCGAGGACGATTGGGCGGACGACCGCAATGCCATCAAACACGCAGGTGCGTTGTTGCTCAAACCACGTTTGCCCGCGCTACAGAAGGCCTATCCACGCCAGTGCGGCGCAGTAGAGCGTGGCATTGGCACGCTCCGGCGCATCGAGGCGGAAAACGGCACGGCGGACGAGGCTGCGAACTGCTTTGCCGCGCTGATGGGGGAGCTGTTTGTGCCGGATGAGGCCGACCACTGGGCCGGCACGTTGCGCCGCTTTGGCGCTGCGCTCGGCCGCTTTATCTATCTCATGGACGCCTGCCTGGACGTGGAGGCGGATGTGCGGCGCGGCCGTTACAACCCGCTGCAAGCGTGGAGCAGGGAACCGGCGTTTGAGGGACGGTGCCGGGACATGCTGACCATGCTCATTGGCGAGGCTGCCCTGGCTTTTGAAACGCTGCCGCTCATACAGGATGCGCAGATCCTGCGCAACATCCTATATTCGGGCGTATGGACCAGATATGCGCTGCTGCAGGAGAAGCGGCGGCAAAAGGAACGCAAGAATTCATGATGACCGACCCTTACAAAGTTCTGGGGCTTCCCTCCACCGCCACCGACGAGGAGGTCAAGCAGGCGTACCGCCGCCTGGCAAAGCGCTATCATCCCGATGCGAATCCCGGCGATAAGAATGCCGAACGACGCATGCAGGAGATCAACGCGGCCTATGACGAGATCATGAACCGGAAAAACGGCGCCAGTGGCAACAGCCATACCGGGGGTTACGACCCGTTTGGCGGCTTTGGCGGCGGCTTTGGCGGGTATGGCGGATATGGCGGCGGATACCAACGCACCGGCGGCGAGCGCGCAGACGGCAGCAACTATTTCAACGCGGCCCGCAATTACATTCAGTTTGGCCGGTATCGCGAGGCGCTCAACGTCCTGGCCTCCATCCAGGAGCGCAACGCGGAGTGGTACTATCTTTCCGCGGTCGCGCACGCGGGCGCCGGCAACCGCGTCCAGGCGCAGCAGTACGCACAACAGGCGGTGCGGATGGCTCCGGGCAATCCGGAATACCGGGAGCTTTATGAGCGGCTGCAACAGCCGGGGCAGACGTATACGACCTTTGGCCGCGGATTTTCCATGCCGATGTTCGACGGCGTCGGCGGCAGGCTTTGCCTGAGCCTGTGCCTGGCGCAGCTCTTTTGCGGGTTCTGCTGTCCGCGGTACTGACGCGCGTCCGGTTGTGGCGCGACGGAAGTGGAAGGGCGCCTGACTGCGGAGAAAATCTCCGCTTTTCTTTTTTTCATGTGTGTCATATAATCAAAGCATGAAACGACACAATTTACAGCGGAAAACCGGTCATCACGCCCCGGAAAGAGCGGCGCGCGGCCGCCGCGTGGCATTGCCCGCAGCGTTGCTGCTGGTGCTCGCCATTGCAGCGTTCCTTTGGCCCTGGGAGGCACAGCCGCTAGGCGCGACGGTTCCTGGACAGGCTATGGCCACGCCCGTGCATGAGCCGTCGGACACAGCGGGCGCGACGGGCACGTCCGCGCCGGTTTCCGGCACGCTGGACGCCTACTTTCTCGACATTGGCCAGGGCGACTGCATCTTCCTTGAAGCGCCGGACGGCTCGACGATGCTGGTGGATGCCGGGGATCGCGGGAATTTTCCCGTGATTGACGCGTTTTTGCGGGAGCGGGATGTGGAACGGCTGGACGTGGTCGTCGCCACGCACGTGCATGCCGATCACATCGGCAGCATGGCTGAGGTGATCGACAGCTATGACATCGGCGCGTTTTACATGCCGGAACGAAGCAGCGACAGCAACAGCTATGCGGACATGATGGATGCGCTGGAAGACGCCGGCGTGCCGGTACAGACCTTGGAGCTGCTGCCTTCCGACACCGGGCCGCTCGTGCTGGACTGGGCGGACGGGGTGGACACACTCGTGCTTTCACCGTTTGACGGCACGTATCCAGAGGAGAATGACTACAGCATTGTACTGCACGTCGCCTATGGCGGCACTTCGATCCTCCTGACGGGGGATGCCGAGACGGCTGCAGAGCGCATCCTGCTCAAGGCGCTGCCGCACCATTACGTGCGGTCGACCGTGCTCAAGGTAGGGCACCATGGCTCTTCGTCCTCCACGTGCGACCAGTTTCTGTCCGCGGTGGCGCCGCAATTTGCCGTCATCTCCTGCGGCGAGGGCAATCGCTACGGCCATCCCGACCAGGTGGTGCTGGATCGGTTGGCGGCCGCGAACGTGCAGGTGTACCGGACGGATGTGGACGGCACCGTCCACATTGCCCTTGACGGCACGACGGCGCAGGTGGTAAAATAATTGACGTATCAGCGGTGATGAAGGAGAGGCATCTTTGCATTGACGCGTCACATGACGGGAACGCCCGTCGGCAGAGAGTGCCGCGCTTGCTGGAAGCGGCGCACGCGTGCAGAGACGGCCGTTCGCTCCTGAGCCGCGCCGGTGAACGCGCGCCCCTTGGCGCAGTAGCCGGCGCCGGGTGAGCCCGTTACAGCGAAAGGCCCTGTGATGGCAGGGTGAATGAGGGTGGTACCACGGCGCTTCGTCCCTTGCGGACGGGGCGCTTTTGTTTTGAAATCACGGGAAGGAGAGCATTTGACGTATGTCCGTACTGGAATCCCTGAAGAACATTCAGGCAGAGGCGATGGAACAGCTGCAAGGCGCCGGCGCGGCAGAGGAGCTGGACCGGCTGCGCGTAGCCACGCTTGGCAAAAACGGTAGCCTGACGGCGATCCTCCGTACGATGGGCAAGCTGGACAAGGAGGAACGTGCAGCCGTCGGCGCAGAGGCGAACCGCATCAAGCAGGCGCTGGAGACCGCGCTGGAGGCGCGCCGGGCGGAGCTTGCCGCGGCGGCGCAGCAGGCGCGTTTTTTGGAGGAGACGCTCGACGTGACCGCGCCCGGCGTGAATACCCGCCCTCTGGGTCGCCTGCACCCGATGACGCAGACGTACCGCGAGATCCGGAACGCGCTCATCGGCATGGGCTTTTCGCTGTTTGGCGGCCCTGAAATCGAGCTGGACGAAAACAATTTTACGTTGCTGAACCTACCCAAGGATCACCCTGCGCGCGACATGCAGGACACGTTTTACATCAACGAAAACGTGGTGCTGCGCACGCATACTTCTCCCTGCGAGATCCGTGCGCTCAAGGGTGTAAAACCGCCGTTCCGGCTGGTCATGCCCGGCCGCGTGTTCCGCGTGGACGAGGTGGACGCGTCGCACTCCCCGGTGTTCATGCAGATGGAGGGGTTCATCGTGGACCGCAACCTGACGCTGGGGGACCTGAAGGGGACGCTCGATGCGTTTGTGCGCGCTGTGTTTGGCGAGGAAGTCCGCACGCGCCTGCGCCCATCGTACTTCCCGTTCACGGAGCCGTCGGCGGAGATGGACATGAGCTGTACCATCTGCGGCGGAAAAGGCTGCCGGGTGTGCAAGGGGACCGGCTGGATCGAGATCCTGGGCTGCGGCGTGACCAACCCGCACGAGCTGGAGAACTGCGGGTTTGACCCGAACGAATGGACCGCACTGGCCTTTGGCATTGGCGTGGACCGCGTGGCCAGCCTGAAATACGGCATCACGGACATCCGGCTCGAATATGAAAATGACGCCCGCTTCCTGCGGCAATTCTGATTAGGGGGTGCGAGAACCATGAAACTGCCGCTTCGCTGGCTGAAGGAATATGTGGACTATAACGTGACGAATGAGGAATTCGTCGAGAAGATGATGTGGCGCGGCTTCGAGATCGCCGCCATCGAACCGGAGTTGCCCGGCGTGGAAGGCGTGGTCGTCGGCCGTGTGAATGCGATTGAGAAGCATGCGAACTCAGACCATCTCAACATCTGCCAGGTGGACATCGGCACGGAGGTGTTACAGATTGTCACCGGTGCGCAGAACGTCACGGCGGGCGCGCTCGTACCGGTTGCGGTCGTTGGGGCAAAGCTTGGCAACCAGGTCATGCAGCCGGCGCGCATGCGCGGGGTGGACAGCTTTGGCATGCTGTGTTCCGGCAAGGAACTGGGACTCACGGAAGCCGATTACCCCGGCAGCGAGGTGTACGGTATCCTGATCCTGCAGGAGGAGCATCCGCTTGGCCAGCCCATTGCAGAGGCGGTCGGCATGGACAGCGTGGTGTTCGACATCGAGCTCACGCCCAACCGCCCCGACTGTGCGTCCATCATCGGCATCTGCCGCGAGGCGGCGGCGGCGCTGGGCCAGCCGTTTACCGAACCTGTGATTCGGAAGGTCGCAGGCACGGGCAACGAGGCGGACTATGCGTCCGTTACCGTGGAAAACGGTGCGCTGTGCCCACGCTATACCGCGCGGGTCGTCACCGACATCCGCATCGAGCCGTCGCCCGCCTGGATGCAGAAAAAGCTCCGCAGTGCCGGCTTCCGGCCCATCAACAACATCGTGGACATCACGAACTACGTGCTGGTCGAGTACGGCCACCCGATGCACGCGTTCGATCTGGCGTGCGTCGACGGCGGGCACATCGTCGTGCGCAACGCGTATGAGGGCGAGTCCGTTACCACGCTCGATGGCAAGGTGCGTGCCGTGACGCCGGAGATGCTGCTGATTGCCGACCCGGAAAAGGGCGTCGGCATCGCGGGCGTGATGGGTGGCGAGAATTCCGAGATCACGGAGCAGACAAAGGCGGTGCTGTTCGAGTCGGCCGTGTTCAAGGGCAGCAACATCCGCAAGACGGCCCGCACGCTACGCCACATGACGGATGCTGCGGCGCGCTTCATCAAGGGCGTGGAACCGGTCAACGCGCAGCTGGCGCTGGATCGCGCTATCGAGCTGGTGGACGAGCTGCACGCCGGCCGCGTGGTCGGCAACACGATCGACGTGTGCGCGGCGGATCTCTCCGTGCAGGAGGCGGATATCGACGTGGCCCACGTCAACCGCCTGCTGGCGCTGGACCTGTCCGCGGCAGAGATGGCCGGCATGCTTAAGACCATCGGCATCGACAGCGAGCCGCATGGCAACCGGCTGCTCGTGCACATCCCGCACTTCCGCACCGACATTGAGACGGGCGTTGAGGCCGACGCGGACATCGCGGAAGAGATCGCCCGCATCTATGGGTATTACAACATCGAGCCGACGCTCATGCGTGGCGACACGTTTGCCGGCAAGATCGACCGCCCGTTTGCGTTTGAGGACCGGGTGAAGGACACGCTGGTGGCGCTCGGTGCGTATGAGATGTATAACTACAACTTTACGGGCCCCGCCGCGCTGGACGCGCTGCGCCTTGCGCCGGACGATGAAAAGCGCCAGGCCGTGCGCATTCTCAACCCGTTTGGCGAGGATCAGAGTCTGATGCGAACCACGCTGTACATGGGCATGCTCGACGCGGCCGCCCGGAACCGCAATCGCCGCACCGAACAGGGCCGCTTCTTCGAGGTGGGCAACGTGCATTTCGACAACGACCCGGTGCTGCCGGAGGAGCGCTGCATGGCCGGCTTGCTGTTCTTTGGTGCAGAAGAATCGTTCTATACGCTCAAGGGCGCCATAGAAGCGCTCTTTGACGCGTGCAACGTGCGCGCCCGCCGGTATGTCCGCACGGACAGCCCGTATTTCCAGCCGGGCCGCGCCGCGGTGATTGTCGCAGAGGACGATGGGGCCGTGCTGGGCGAGCTGGGGCAGGTGCACCCGGAGGTGGCGGCGGCGTTCGACCTCGATTGCCCGGTATACATGGCCGAATTGTCCATGCAGAACATGTGCGCCTGCTGTGCAGGCACTCGCAAGTTCTGCGCCCTGCCGCGCTTTCCGCTCGTCCCGCGTGATCTTGCCGTGGTCGTGGACCGCACGGTGGAGACTGCTCAGCTGCAGCGCGTGATCGAGCATGCGCAGTCGGAGGTGCTGGTGGAAAACGTACGGCTGTTTGACACATATGAGGGCGCGGGTATTCCCGCCGGCAAGAAGAGCCTGGCGTATTCGTTCACGCTGCGGTCGGAGGATCATACGCTCAACGACGAGGAGATCCGGCACGCGATGGACGCGATCATCGCCGCGCTGGATGCGGTAGGTGCACCCCTGCGCACCTGAGCGCGCATTTTGCGTGCCCGCCCATCTGTCGACATGCAAACGGTCGTCTCGCAAGTCGAGGCGGCCGTTTCATTTTGGTTTGCATGGCTGCGGGCGGCTGCGCTTGGAATTGTTCCGGGCGGATGGCTACACAGCATCCTTAGGTCGCTTTGCTATGCAGCTATCGTGGGACACACAAAGGCACGTCGTTGGATTCTCTGCCCGTCAACCACATAAGGCTCTAGGATGCAATCTGCTGATCCTTACTCTATATCTATACTTTGCGTAAACCTGAGGAATGGTGACGCTGCCACCCATGATGGTTTCGTAGGTCTTCAAATACATCATTTCCCCATAGATGGAGACGATGTCATCTTCCAAAATCCGCGGTTCGCCTTCCGAAGGAAAATAGTTGACATAAATCGTATCCTCCCAGCCGTATTGATTCTGCGTCACATTTACTCGTAGTACGGTGATACCTGTCGCTTCCATGACCTGAATTACTTCTCCCCGGAACATAACGAATGTGCCAATGAAGGCGGCAGGATCTCTTGCCAACGTCTTGTAGTCGTAACTGCTGGAGCACAGAGCCTTGTATTCTTCTTCGGATGGTTCCGGCTCCGGGGTAAAAGTGGGATTTGGTGTAGCAGTGGGCTTTTGAGTCGGTGCCTGCGTGGGCACTGGAGTCTCAACAAGCTCCGCCTGCGCAGCGGATGGGCCGTTTTCCAGCGTGGACAATGCGCCTTCGACAGCAGGCTGCGAACATGCCGCAAGAGATACGATCAGGTACAGGGATAGAAATAAAGCGGATACTTTATGCTACATTCTGGGTACCTCCTCAAAGATGGTTCCCCCAATTATAACCTGAAACAGGTTACATACAATAGCCATGAGGTGATTGTATGTATTCCAGATTGCGGGAGTTGCGGGAAGATCATGACTTGACGCAAAAGACGCAAAAACAGTTGGCCGCTTTTTTACAGATGTCACAAACCGGTTATTCGAAGTATGAAACAGGTGAAAACGACGTGCCTACTCATATTCTTTTAAAGTTGGCTGCTTTTTATCAGACCAGCGTAGATTATCTTTTGGGACACACGGACCAGCGGAAGGCGTATCCACCGGCGCAAAGCAGGGGGGAGTGAGAAAGGGACGCCCAACCTTAACGGGTCAATCGACCGATCGATCTCTGTGGGAAACAGATACCTGTACTGCATTTTTTGCACGCGGCGACAGCGATAAGTGTGAGGAGTCTTGCTGCGATTTTTTCTCCTAACAGCCTGCAGGCCTCCTTGCCGTTATGGCGGCGCACGCAAAGGTCTATCTTGTAGGATATAGAATGCACCTCAAATGCTGGAAGAGGATTGCTCGTAGTACAAAGAAGCGGTATGCATTGCTCCGTGTGCATCTGAGCTTGCCACCGGGTTGCCTGCAGAAGGACGATGTGAATAGAATACATCGGCGTGCCCGTTTGACTTTCCAAAACTGCAAGCACTGAGGAGGCAACTGTTTTTGACCTGAATGAGCAGTAAACCTGCCTTGTGTTCAGATTTTCAGTAGTTACTAAAAGCCCGGGGCCATACATTCGGTTATAACATTTGACTGCTGCGCTTTGTGACCGGCAGACAAGTATAAAATAAATCGGAGCAAGTTTATCACTTGCTCCGACTGTGGTGCGGGAAACAGGACTTGAACCTGCATGGGTTTGACCCCACACGGACCTGAACCGTGCGCGTCTGCCAATTCCGCCATTCCCGCAGAATACTTGGTGGATGGGGATGGATTCGAACCATCGTAGGCTGTGCCAACGGATTTACAGTCCGCTCCCTTTGGCCGCTCGGGAACCCATCCACGATACAATGGGTAAAAACAATCTTTCGTTTTCAATGGAGCTGGTGATGGGACTCGAACCCGCAACCTGCTGATTACAAATCAGCTGCTCTGCCAATTGAGCTACACCAGCGAAGCTGGTGCCTCAGAGTGGAGTCGAACCACCGACACAGGGATTTTCAGTCCCTTGCTCTACCAACTGAGCTACCGAGGCAAACTTGGCGACCCGGAGGGGGCTCGAACCCCTGACCTCCAGCGTGACAGGCTGGCATTCTAACCAACTGAACTACCGGGCCAAATTCAAGCACCCATGTAGGGGAGATGGTGGGCCTTCAGGGACTTGAACCCCGGACCAATCGGTTATGAGCCGACCGCTCTGACCAACTGAGCTAAAGGCCCTTATTAATGGTGACCCCTGGGAGAATCGAACTCCCGTTACCACCGTGAAAGGGTGGTGTCTTAACCGCTTGACCAAGGGGCCGTTATTCAAGTGGTCGGGGTGACAGGATTTGAACCTGCGGCCCTCTGGTCCCAAACCAGATGCGCTACCAAACTGCGCTACACCCCGATTCAATTCGCACCGCGACGACGTTGATTATGATACTTTATTTTGTGGTAAATGTCAACTATATTTTTTAAAAAATAATGTATATTGTGGCAAAGCCCATAAAAGTACCCATATATGATCTGTTTTGAGGTTCCGATAGGGGTTATATGCTTGAACTGACACCCTAAAAAAGATATAATTAATGTGATTTGTTATGTAGAGGTATTTTGATGAAAGAACCAGTATTTGTTTCTCCGGCAGAGATAGCAGCCTCCAAGGCCGCGGCAAAGCGAGTAAAAGACGAAGTTTATGACCTCGGCCTTACTTACCATATAGAATCCTACGGCTGCCAAATGAACGAGCACGACTCGGAAAAAATAGCCGGCATGATGGAGGAAATGGGTTACGCCAAAGCTGAGGACAAGTCCAAGGCCGACTTTATAATATTCAATACCTGCTGCATTCGCGAGCACGCTGAGCAGAGGGTATACGGCAATATCGGCGCGCTGAAAAAGCGCAAGGACGAGAATCCGCAGCTCATGATAGGCGTATGCGGCTGCATGATGCAGCAAAAGGACGCCGGCAGGAAGCTCTTCAAGCGCTTTCCATTTGTGGATATAGTCTTTGGCACTAATGAACTGCATCGGTTCCCGTTGTTATTTGAGGAAGCATATCACGGCGAGCGCACGTTGCAGGTTCGCGACATGGACGGCGAGATAGCGGAGGGGCTGCCGGTTTGCAGGAACAGCACATTTTCCACCTTCACCAATATAACCTACGGCTGCAACAACTTTTGCTCTTACTGCATAGTGCCGTATGTAAGAGGACGTGAGCGCTCCAGAAACTCTGCGGATATAGTGAACGAGGTAAAGGGCCTTGCTTTGGCCGGATTTAAGGAAGTGACGCTCCTTGGCCAGAATGTCAATTCCTACAAGGGGGATGGCGAGACTACTGACTTTCCGGCGCTTTTGCGCATGGTACACGATCAGGTTCCCGAGCTTAAGAGGATACGCTTCATGACCTCCCACCCAAAGGACCTTTCGTCAGGGCTTATAGACGCTATGGCGGAATTGCCAAGGGTGTGCAAGCACATACATCTTCCGGTCCAGTCCGGCAGCAGCAGGATACTCAAGCTCATGAACCGCTGCTATACGAGGGAAAAATATATAGAAGAAGTACAGCAGCTCAGGGCAAAAGTACCGGAGATAGAACTGACCACGGATATAATAGTTGGCTTCCCGGGCGAAACGGAAGCGGACTTTAAAGAAACGTTGAGCCTCGTGGAGCAGATTGGCTACTCTGCGGCGTATACTTTCATGTATTCTCCCCGTAAAGGCACCGCAGCTGCCACAATGCCCGATCAGATACCCGACGAGGTAAAGCATGACAGGCTGGAAAGACTGAACGAAGTCCAGAGCAAGGTGCTCCGCAATGGCAACATGAAATATATAGGCACTTACGGCGAGGTACTGGTCGAGGGATGCGACCACAGATCAGAGCCCATGGCCTACGGCAAATTGAGCAACTTCAAGATGGTGTACTTCCCTGGGGACGACAGTCTCGTGGGCAGCATGAGAAACGTAAAAATAACCGGCAGCCAGAACAACTCCCTCATAGGCGAACTTGTTTAAGGCAGAAAGGCATATTCAATGATAATCGAAAAAGCAACAGAACTGGGCATGGCTCTTTCAAACTCCGACGAGTTCCGCAGGCTCCAGGCAGCAAAGGCCGCCATGGACGCCGATAAGCACGTAAACGAGCTTATGGAGCAATACACCCAAAAGCAGGACAAGATGGTTTCCATGCTGGAAAACGCGGATTCAGAGGGCATCGAGGTATCCGCCATCGCCAAGGAAATAGACGATATACAGACGGAGCTTGTGGAAAACCCCGTATTTGAAGAGATGATGGAGGCGCAGCACTGTTTCGCCAACCTTATGAACGAAGTAAACAGGACTGTCGGCGCCTATATAGGTATGAACACCGAGGAAAACAGCAGTTCCGGCTGCTCTGGAAACTGCTCCGGCTGTTCCGGCTGCGTACACTGATACCCAAATTTTAGCGAGAATTTCTCAGGAGCAAAGCATATATGCCCGCAGAGCTTACCCCAATGATGCGCCAGTATATGGAGGTAAAGGAGAAATACAAGGACTGTATACTCTTTTACCGTCTTGGCGACTTTTACGAAATGTTTTTTGAGGACGCTCTTCTGGCCTCCCGTGAGCTTGAAATAGTTCTCACCGGGCGCGACTGCGGCCTTGAGGAACGCGCACCCATGTGCGGCGTGCCCTACCATGCGGTAGAGATATATGCCAGCAAGCTTATTGAAAAGGGTTATAAAGTAGCTATCTGCGAGCAGATGACTGATCCCAAGGAATCCAAGGGCCTTGTGGAGAGGGAGGTCATAAGAGTGATGACTCCCGGAACGGTCATCGAGGAAAGTATGCTGTCCGAGCGGAAGAACAATTATATCGTATCCGTCTTTCTCCGCGACAGCGATCTCGGCCTCGCTTACTGCGACGTTTCCACAGGCGCATTTTACGTATACGAATACAGCGGGGAAAAGTATACAGCCGAGCTTATGGACGAGCTGTGCCGCATACAGCCTACTGAAATAGTGGCAAACGATGCAATATTCCTCAACGAGCTGCTCACACGCAAGCTTCAGTCGGAGTACTACACCCAGTGCTACGGCAACTGGGCATACGAGTATACAGGCGCAAAGCAGCGGCTTCTTAACCACTTTGGGGTATCTACCCTGTCCGGCTTCGGCTGTGACGATATGCCCTGTGCCATATCCGCCGCGGGGGCGCTGATCGCATACCTTGAGGATACACAGAAGAACTCCTTGTGCCATATTAAGCGCATACGGGTGATGCAGCGCACAAAGTACATGCACATAGATGCAAACTCCCGGCGCAATCTTGAGCTTACACAGCCGCTGAGGGCTGACGGCAGCAAGAAGAACACGCTTCTGTATCTGTTGGACAAGACCGGCACCGCCATGGGCGGAAGGCTGCTTCGCACATGGATAGACCAGCCTTTGCAGGATCCCGGCGATATAGACGCAAGGCTCAACGCCGTAGACGAGCTTTTGTCAAAGCCTATACAGCGGCAGGAGCTGATGACGGCTCTCGACGCCATATACGACATAGAGCGTCTTTGCAGCCGCATAGCCTATTCCACGGTACACGCACGGGACTGCGATTGCCTCCGGCATTCATTGGAAAAGCTGCCCGGAGTCATAACTACGCTCCAAGGGCTCAAGGCCAACGAATTCCAGCGCATACACGGCGCTCTGGACCCGATGGACGACATATGCGCCCTGCTCACCTCCGCCATAATAGACAATCCGCCCCTGAGCGTAAAAGACGGCGGCATAATCCGCGACGGCTACAACGAGGAGCTGGACAAATACCGTGACGCCGCGAAAAACGGCAAAACGTGGCTTGCCCGCATGGAGGCGGAGGAGAGGGAGAAGACAGGCATAAAGAACCTTCGCATAAGCTACAACAAGGTCTTCGGCTATTATATCGAGGTCACGAAGGCGTATCAGCACCTCGTGCCTTACAACTATCAGCGCAAACAGACACTCGCAAATTGCGAAAGGTACATAACCGACGAGCTTAAGGAGCTGGAAAACACAATTCTCGGCGCTGAGGAGAACTGTGTTACTCTCGAATATAAGCTTTTCTCCGAGCTGCGCTCAATGCTCCTCGGCTGCATAGAGCGGCTTCAGAACGATGCTGCGCTCATCGCGTCGCTGGACGTATATTGCTCCATGGCCCAGGTGGCCTTCGAAAACAACTATTGCAGGCCAAAGATACTTACAAGCGGCAAGATAGAGATAACGGACGGCCGTCACCCTGTTGTGGAAAAAAACGTGAAGGAGGGCTTTGTGCCCAACAACACCATGATGAACGCAAGGGACGACAGGCTGATAATACTTACCGGCCCCAATATGGCTGGTAAGAGCACATACATGCGGCAGGTGGCGCTCATCGTACTCATGGCCCACATAGGCAGCTTTGTTCCCGCCTCCGCCGCGAGCATAACCATTACGGACAAAATATTTACCCGTGTTGGCGCGTCCGACAGTCTCGCCTCCGGCCAGAGCACCTTCATGGTGGAGATGAGCGAGATGAGCAACATACTCAATAACGCCACCTCCAACAGCCTGCTAATAATCGACGAGATAGGCCGCGGCACCAGCACCTTCGACGGCCTCAGCATAGCATGGGCGGTGCTTGAGTACATCGCCGACAAGGAACGGTGCGGCGCGAAGACGCTGTTCGCGACCCACTACCACGAGCTTACGGAGCTTGAGGGCAAGCTGCAGGGCATAAAGAACTACAGGATATCCGTAAAGGAAGTCGGAGACGACATAATCTTCCTGCGCAAGATAGTCCGCGGCGGCGCAGACAAGAGCTTCGGCATACAGGTGGCGAGGCTTGCGGGACTGCCTCAGGAAGTGATAAAGAGAGCCAAGGATATACTGCACGAGCTGGAAGCCTCTGATATAAATATCGATCACGACAGCATTCTGGACAAGGCCAACGCCGGCGCACCCCAACAGATAACGCTGTTCGGCCCCGCGTCGCCCGACGACATAATGCAGGAGTTGAGAAACGTGGACGTAAACAGCATCACGCCCATGGAGGCGCTGAACATGATATACGACCTGCACCTTCGCGCGAAGCTTAGGTAGCATAAGGAGAAGCATTGCAAATAATGCAGACAGCAAAGAGAATACAGGTGCTCTCGAAGCACACCGCAAACCAGATAGCAGCAGGCGAGGTAGTGGAAAGGCCGGCTTCCATAGTTAAGGAGCTGGTGGAAAACTCCATAGACGCAGGCAGTACCGCCATTACCATCGAGATCAACGGCGGTGGAATAGATTATATAAAAATAACCGACAACGGCTCCGGCATTCTGGCTGAAGACGTGCCTACGGCATTCCTGCGCCACGCTACCAGCAAAATATCCTCAGCTGACGATCTGGGCCATATATCCACGCTGGGCTTTCGCGGCGAAGCGCTATCTTCCATAGCCGCGGTATCCCAGCTTACCATGCGCACACGCACTAAAGATTCGGAATCCGGCACCAAAATTCATATCGAGGGCGGAGATATAAAGGAATGCGCCGAGTGCGGCTGTGCCGAAGGTACTGCCATCGAAGTCCGCAATGTATTTTATAATGTTCCCGCGCGGCTTAAGTTCCTGAAATCCCAGCGTGCGGAAGGCGCAGCCATATCCGATTACGCCGCCCGCGCCATTATGGGCAATCCGGGCGTATCAATAAAGCTATTGAACAACGGCAAGGTAATATACCACAGCCCCGGTGACGGGCAGCTGCGTTCTGCAATATTCTGCATATACGGCGGAGAGGTTCTGCCGCATATTAAAGAAGTAGACTACGACGATGGCAGGTTCAGGATAACCGGATATGTAGGCACCGAGAGCATATCCCGCCCAAACCGGCAGCAGCAGTCGCTGTATATAAACTCCCGCTATGTGCGTTCTCAGCAGATCTCCTACGGCGTACAGCGGGCCTTCGATACCCGTATCATGGTGGGCAAGTTTCCGTTTTACGTGCTGGACATAGGCGTGAATTACGAGGACGTGGACGTAAACGTACACCCAAACAAGATGGAGGTGCGCTTCAAAGACGAACAGGGGGCTGTAAGGGCGGCTACCATAGCTACGCGCATGGCCCTTGGGGATCCCGTGGCTCCCACTATACGCCGGGAAGACATTATTACGAAAAAAACGGCATTCGGCTCTATAAATGCCCTGAATGCGGCTGTTCGGCAGGAAAACGTACAATCGACCGATAGCAAAAAGCCTGATAAGCAGCTTTCATACAGCGAACTTTTCAAACCGGCGGACAAATCGCCGCTAAAACTAAAGGAGCCCGGCGCAGTGCCAACTGCAAGCATACGCTCCGGTATGGGGTTCAAATACGATTCGGCATCCGCCACGGAGCTGCTTCGTCAGCGCTATGGAGAATCGGTCGTGGGGCCGAAGAATACGAGGGCTGAAACAAAGCCTGAGGTACAGCCTGTTTCAGCTGCCGAAGATATCGCAAAGAAGGAGCGCATGCTCCCCGAAACAACTCAGTCTGATGTGCCCGTGCCGTCAGCAGAGCCTGAAACTCTATTAAAAGAAAAGCCTCAGCAGGCTGAATTCGGCCAGTCGCATTACGACATCATAGGCCAGCTTTTCAGCTGCTATTGGATAGTTCAGCAGGGCGAGAGCGTATTCTTTATCGATCAGCACGCAGCCCACGAGCGCAGGCTTTATGAGCGCATAATGAATAAGCCCTTAGAGCCGGATTCACAGATGCTGCTCATGCCGGTAATAGAGAAGCTCATGCCCGAGGAATACCAGACGCTGATGGATAATCTGCCTCTGTTTGAGGAGCTGGGGTTTGAAATAGAGGAATTTGGTGCGCTGACGGTAAGCGTACGCGCCGTGCCCGCCATACTTAATGCGCCCGAGACGGCAAGCTTCCTCCACGAAGCGATCGGCAGGCTTGAGGCAAAAAACAGGCTCAGCACAAAAGACTTGAAGCGCAGCGCACTTATACAGTATTCCTGCAAGCATGCCATAAAGGCGGGAGCGCTGCTTCCCAAGGAGGAGATAGAGGCGCTTTTGAAGGAATTCGAAGGCGACGGGGTTCCCATGACCTGCCCCCATGGCCGCCCTATAATGGTGCGCATGACAAAGGCCGAGTTTGAAAAGCTATTCAAGCGGGTACAGTGATATGGAAGCGCTTAAGCTTATACTCATCGTAGGCCCGACGGCAAGCGGCAAGACCGCCGCTTCGATATATGCGGCAATCAAGCTCAACGGCGAGATAGTTTCGGCAGACTCCATACAGGTATATAAGGGCATGGACATAGGCTCAGCCAAGCCTACCATGCAAGAACGGCAGGGAATACCCCATCACCTGATGGACGCCATAGACATAAACTCCCCCAAGTTCAGTGTAGCGGAATTCCGCAAGATGGCAGGGGAGGCAATAGAGGACATAGCAGGTAGAGGAAAACAGCCTATCGTAGTCGGCGGAACGGGACTTTACATTAATTCCCTGGTATTCCCGCTGAACTTTACAGAGGTACAGTCAGATGAAAAACTTAGGTCCGAGCTATCAGACATAGAAGAAAGGCAGGGAAGGGGTACGCTCCACGCCATGCTGCAGGAAGAAGACCCGGAAGCGGCGGCCCGGCTGCACCCAAATGATACAAAGCGCATAATACGCGCACTTGAGGTGCTTAGACTGACTGGAAAGCCAATAGATGCCCATGGCGGAGACTTTTCAAACAAGGCAGGTGCGGAGATACCGTATAATCCAGTTATGATAGGACTGACGATGCCGAGGGCAATGCTGTACGACCGCATAAACAGGCGGGTGGATATTATGCTGGAGCAGGGCCTTGTGGAAGAGGCGCGGGCGATATACGACAGGAATTACGACCGAAGCCTACCCGCACTTCAGGGCCTTGGGTATAAGCAGCTTTTTAGGGTATTCGACGGTGAATACACACTATCTGAAGGTATAGAAGCCATAAAGCAGGAGACGCGCCGCTTTGCCAAGCGCCAGCTTACCTGGTTCAGGCGCGACAGGCGAATAACATGGCTGGACGTAAGCACCTTTGAAAGCGCAGAGGCTCTGGGCGAGGAGATTTGCCACATATGTACGCAGGAGATGTGATTATATGAATAAACCGATGAATTTGCAGGACGCATTTTTGAACAGCGCGCGAAAGGCAAAGGTACCTGTGACTATCCACGTCACAAATGGATACCAGATAAAGAACGCCGTAATAACGGGCTATGACAGCTTTGTCGTGACGGCAGAAGTCGGAAATGAGCAGATGATGATATACAAGCATGCCATATCCACCGTTACTCCCAACACCAGAATAACAATAAACAATCAGGAGCAAAGGGAAGAATAAATAAATCCGGAACTTAAACTGCTCGGAATATCGCAGAAAACCTATGATTTTGTAAAATCCTGCGAAAATTCTCTCGGAAATATCTATGAAGGCATAGAGGCGAATGAGGCATACACACAGGCGAGGGTACTCAAGGCATTTCAGGACAACTGTATAGCGCTGAGGCACTTTGCGCCCACCAGCGGCTACGGCTATGACGACATAGGCCGCGAGGCGCTTGGCGCGGTATTTGCCTGTGCTCTGGAGGCGGAGGACGCGCTGGTTCGCCCACAGATATCCTCTGGTACACAGGCGATATTCACGGCTCTCTCCGGCCTGCTGGAGCCCGGGGACGTAATGCTTTCCCTTACGGGCAAGCCATACGACACGCTGGAGAAGGCCATAGGCATAAGCGGCGATGAATACTGTTCATTAAAGCGCATGGGCGTCATATACCGTCAGGTGGATCTGACCGCAGACGGACATATAGATATTGATGCCGCGAAAGCAGCCATTACCGGCAGCGAAAAGGTGATATACTTCCAGCGTTCCCGCGGCTACTCCTGGCGCAACGCGCTGACGCCGGAAGAGATGGCGCCGGTGTTCGATATGGCGAAAAAGCTTGCCCCAAATGCGTTTGTCGTAGTGGACAACTGCTACGGTGAGTTCACTCGACCCCATGAGCCGGCCTATTACGGCGCTGATGTAATGATAGGCTCTCTTATAAAGAACATCGGCAGCGGCATAGCACCTACCGGCGGCTATATAGCAGGTTCAAAGAAGGCCTTGGAACGCATCGAGATGCGGTTGACAGTGCCCGGAATGGGCAGGGAAGTGGGCTCCTATTACGGCAGCTACGCACCGTTCTTCCAGGGTATATTCCTGTCGCCCCACGTGACGGCACAGGCGCTGAAAAACGCCGTGCTATTCGCCAAGGTGTTCGAGAGCGTAGGCATGATAAGCATGCCAAAGAGCGATGCAGTGCGTTCCGATATAGTCCAGTCTCTGCGCTTTAATACCGCAGATGCGCTGATTTCCTTCTGCCGCAGCATACAAAAAGCGGCTCCAGTGGACAGCTTTGTCCAGCCGGAACCGTGGGATATGCCCGGCTATACCAGCCAGGTAATAATGGCGGCAGGCGCCTTCGTACAGGGATCATCTATCGAGCTCAGCGCTGACGCGCCAATAGTGGAGCCTTATACGGCCTATGTGCAGGGCGGTCTGACCCACGCCCACGGACGTATAGGCGTTATGCTGGCATTGGACGATCTTATCAAAAACGGCGAGGTAAGCATATAATAAACCTTAGTAGCGCCTGAGAAGAGCGACTACCTTGCCTAATACCTCAACATTATCATAATCCGCATATATGGGCTCCATGCCTGAGTTTTCCGGCTGGAGCCTTATCTTTGGATTCTCATAGAATATGCGCTTTACCGTGGCGGTATCGCCACATACACGTGCAACTACTATATCTCCGTTTTCCGCGCCAAGGCCGCTGTTTACAACTATCATGTCGCCGCTGTTTATGCCGGCCTCTATCATGCTCTCGCCCTTTACTTCAAGTATGAAAGCTTCGCCCTTCTTCGCCCCATGAAGCAGAGAGGTGGGGAGAGGCAGACTTTCGGTCACGTCATCAAAGGCAAGTATGGGTGTGCCTGCGGCAACCGTGCCCACGCATGGTACGTCCATGACGTGGCGCTGTTTATTCTCGGGCATGGCCAAGGCGATAGTCCTCTGGGTTGATGGGCTGGAAACGAGATATCCCTTATCTATAAGCGTCTTGACGTGTGAATGGACGGTAGAGGTTGAGCTCAGACCCACCGCCGCGCCTATTTCGCGTATTGTAGGAGGATAGGACTTTTCTTCGATATAGCTCTTTACAAAGTCATATACTGCCTGCTGCTGGCGGGTAAGTTCCTTCATTTTATAATATTCCTCCATTAAACCGTATGAACGTGGTATAATATCGATATAAGGCAATGCTTTTGGGCATTACACAATATTTTTCTAAATTATAGCATGGCGCACAAATGTTTGCAACAAACAAACGTTCTGTGCAGCATTCAGCGTAGAATAAAGCGGAGGTTTTATGCAGGACGAAAAAGAACGGGGTACAGAACTTGACTACTGCGACCTGGATCCCACCAAGATATGCGACAACTGCTGCAAGTGCATAGATAGCGGCAAGGACTATGAGGATTTTCAGATTGAGCTCACGGACAGCATATCGACCCTTGACGAGATAATGGAACTGCCCTTTGACGACGATCTGTTTGACGACGATGATGAATATTCCTTTGACCCGCACAACGTTGCTCCACTGGATATAGACCCTAAACTCATGGCAGAATGGGAACAGAAGCTCCGCGCCGCTGAAATAGAGGACGCACAGCAAAAGATACAGGGCCTCAAGGGCGTAAGAAAGAAGCGTTAATCGTCCCTGAGCTTTACCACCTTTGCTGCGAGGCGGCGGTTATCCTGAGATACCGCAGCGTAGTGCTTTCTGGTGGTGTTCACATCCTTATGGCCTAATACGTCGGCCACAAGATATATATCCCTGGTTTCGCGGTAAAGGTTTGTGCCGTAGGTGCTCCTGAGCTTGTGAGGGGATATTTTCTTTTGTGGCGTTACTATGACGGCGTACTTGTGCACCAGATTTTCCACGGCGCGAACGGTTATTCGCTTCTTTTGCAGCGAGAGAAACAGCGCGTCCTCATGGCCTGGGCAGGCGTCAACCTGCTCACGCTCCAGCATGTAGTTGAGCAGGGCAGAGCGAGCCTCGTCGCCGAACACCAATATGTCCTGATTGCCGCCCTTGCGTATAACGGAAAATTCGTTGGCCGAGAAATTGATATCTTCCATATTGATGCCGACCAGCTCGCTGATTCGTATGCCTGTACCTAAAAATAGCGTAAGTATGGCCAGATCTCGGGCCTGTGTGCGCTTATGGTACTGCTTTTCCTTTTCAGTCAGCCCTTCGCCCGACTGTACTGCGTCCAGCAGCCGCGCAACCTCGTCAGGTTCAAGGCGTATTATGGACTTATCATGTATGGAAGGCTGGTCGACGAGGGAAGGGGGATTGTTCTTTATCCGTTCCTTCCGATAAAAATACTTATAGAAGGCACGAAGGGTGGAAAGCTTTCGCGCCTTGGCACGCTCACCATTTATCTGCTCGTGGTCGTCGTCATCAGTATAATATGAAACATAGCTCAAGAAATCCTCAACAGTAGAAGTCGTGACACGGTCAAGGTCGGCAAGGGTGAGCTCGGTAATGGCCTTATCTGAAAACTCCGGCTGCAGCACCAGATATTTGAAGAATGTCCGCATATCCACCGCATAGGCGTATCTTGTACGTACCAGCGTATCATTTTCTATGCCGCGGAAAAAATCTCCCGCAAAGCTCGGCAGTTCCTTTAAAACAGCTCTGATTTTCGTAGTATATGCTATATATTGGCTCCCGGCATAATTTTCGCCCATAGGGAAGTCCCTCCAAGATCTCTTTTTATACATCTATATTATACACCAAACTATTCGTTAAACACAAGTTTAACGAATAGTTAGTAGTAAAAAAGATATTATTTAAGGTATAACTGCACTGGAATCCGCATTACCTCATAAAAACTTATTTTACAATAAAGACTTTCTCATTCTCTGTTCCGGGATTTTTCTGAACCGCTGTAAAAAATATGGTTTTATGCACTAATTGATCAGGATACCGTGAATCATAACTTGTCGCATACCGGAACCTTGGCACCTGGCTGAACTGCTTAACCGCAATATAATCGGATAGCGCAAAAGCTCCAAATAACAGGCAAACGCATCCGAGGACCGTCAGTATGCGCAAGCCTCGTTTAGCCACCACCGGCCTGATAATGAGATATATGCCGGCAACCAGAAAAACACTTCCCAAAGCCGAGTAAATGCTTCCCCAACTGCTATCACTTGGAAATATTGACAACGCCGACACAATGATGAATATGCCGAATGCCGACATCAGAATACCAATTGCTTTTTGCTTTCCTTTCTTTACGGCATTTCGACCGTACTCTGCCATGGCTACGGCAGTATCTCTCGTTTCTTTATTCATATTCTCGCTTTTCCTTTCTCCGCTAACGATTTCAGGTATGCTCACATCAAAAAAATCAGCCATCTCGACCAGCATACCGATATCAGGCATATTGCTTCCCGTTTCCCAACGAGATACCGTCCTGCCGGATACATTTAACTTCTCTGCCAACTGCTCCTGCGTCAGTTTTTTTTCTTTTCGGAGCTCTTTCAGAAATATTCCTATCTTGATCTGATCCATCAGATACCCTCCTTTCGCCGTTAGTATAGCACCGGCTTTTTCATTTCAACACGACACAAAGCGAGAAATGCCGCATTGCTTCAATTAGACATTGCTGCCCTGTATGCTAATTCCGATTTTCTGTTTTGCCTTATACTATCATACGACAGAATAAAGCATAAGAACAGCCACAGCAGAGCAGCTACTGTGGCTGTTTAATCGTCTTAATTTTTACATTATTTTTCCGCCAGCAGCTTCTCAGCAGCAGCCAGCTTTACACATGTGCAAAACACCGACATTGCTTCCTTGAGTTCTTCTACAGGCGGATAGCTCGGCGCTATGCGCAGATTTGAATCCTCGGGATCTATACCGTAAGGATACGTTGCACCTGCGGCTGTCATGACCACTCCGGCCTCCTTGGCGAGCTGGTTGGTGCGCTTGGCGCAGCCCGGAATTGTGAAAAAGCTGACAAAATAACCGCCCTTAGGCGTATGCCATCTGCCTATGTCCAAAGGCTTTATTTCGCGCTCAAGATATTCGAGGACTATGTCGAACTTGGGCTTGAGGAACTCGGCGTGCTTCTTCATGTGCACCAAGGCGGTTGCCCTATCCTTCAAAAACAGCGCATGGCGCAGTTGGTTTATCTTATCAAAGCTGATGGTCTGGGCGGATATCAGCTTCTTCATGTACGCCATATTCGCCTCGCTGCACGCAAAGCACGCAACACCGCTTCCGGGGAAGGTTATCTTGGACGTGGACGCAAATTCAAATACCATATCCGGATTGCCGGCCTCGCTGCACAGCGTCAGAATATCCCTAAAGGGGCGGAATTCTCCGTCAAACTCGTGGATACAGTAGGCGTTGTCCCACATGAGCAGGAAATCCTTTGCCGCCGGCTTGAGATGCGCAATACGGTCAATGACCTCATCGCTGTAGATTATGCCATCGGGATTGGAGTATTTGGGTACGCACCACATACCCTTTACGGCGGGATCCTTTACGACCTCCTCCACCATGTCCATGTCCGGGCCGTCGTCGTTCACGGGAACCGTTATAAGCTCCATGCCGAAGGCCTGGGTGACCTTGAAGTGGCGGTCATAGCCGGGCGCCGGGCAAAGCCACTTTATCTTGTCCAGCTTTGACCATGGCTTTTCGGAATGCAGCAGGCCGTGGGTATAAGCCTTTGCTATGGTATCGTACATAAGCTGAAGGCTGGCGTTGCCGCCTACAAATACCTGCTCGGGCTTTACTCCCAGAGTATCGGCAAAAAATCTCCTGCATATCGGCAGACCGTCCAGCCCGCCGTAATTAAAGGCATCTATGCCGTCTGTAACAGCGTTGGATACAACGTCGATATTAAGCATATCGTTTGAGAGAGCCACCTGGGCCCTTGAGGGCTTGCCGCGGGACATATCCAGCTTTAGGCCCTTGGCCTTGCAGCTCTCGTATTCTTTCAGTGCCGCTTCATAAAACATCTGAAGCTCTGCGCGATCCATCTGCTTAAGAGATGTCATAGAAAATCCTCTCCTTTGTTTCAAAGTATAAATCTGACTTAGATTATATACCCCGAATCAAAGTATTTCAATAGTTATTCTTATGCTATGGTAGTTCCGGCCTTGCCGTCAAGAGCCTCTACCGCCTTATCAAGGCTGGTGATTATGGTTATCCTGCCGGGCTTGCTCTCCACGAACTTAACAGCAGCCTCCACCTTGGGCAGCATAGAGCCGGGGGCGAACTGACCTTCGGCCATGTACTTCCTGGCTTCCGATACGGTAAGCTTATCCAGATCCTTCTGGTCGGGTTTCTTGTAGTTGATGCTTACCTTTTCTACAGCGGTAAGTATAACCAGAGCGTCGGCATCCAGATCCTCCGCCAGCTTCTCGCTTGCAAGATCCTTATCTATAACGGCGGCTGTGCCTTCCAGCTCACCCTTATCGTTGCGTATTACGGGGATACCGCCTCCGCCTACGGTGACGACTACGAAGCCGTTGTCAACCAGGCATTTTACTGCGCTGAGCTCCTCTATCTCAACGGGCATTGGGGACGCAACTACTCGCCTCCAGCCGCGGCCCGCGTCTTCCTTCATTACATAGCCCTTCTCGTCGGCTATCTTCTTGGCTTCTTCCTCGGTATAGAATGGGCCTATAGGCTTGGAGGGGTTTTTGAACTTGGGATCGTTCCTGTCTACCAGCACCTGAGTTACCACAGTAGCCACCTCGGACTTGTTTCCGCGTGAACGCAGTACCTTTGTAAGGCCCTGCTGAATGTGGTATCCTATATAGCCCTGGCTCATAGCGCCGCATACATCAAAGGGCATTGCCGGGCTTACAGGGGTGGCATACTCGTTCTGGAGCACTATGCGGCCTACCTGAGGGCCGTTTCCGTGGGCAATAATGACCTTATATCCCTCGCCTATTATGTCCGCAATATACTCGGAGGTCTTTTCGACTACTTCAAGCTGAGCCTCTGCCGTTGCAGGCTTGCCCGCTTCCTGAAGGGCGTTTCCGCCAAGTGCGATAACTATCTTTTTCATATTGTATCTCTCTCCTGAAAATTTGATAGGTTTATACAAACATATTTATTTTACACCATTTTGCTTTGCTTTACAACCTGCAATAGCGCCCCGCGCAAGCTCGTCGCATCGATTGTTGTAGGCGTTGTCGCTATGGCCCTTTACCTTGTGCCAGCTGATGCTGTGTTTGTGTGTATGTGCAATAAGCAGCTCCCACAGGTCACGGTTTTCCACTTCCTTTTTGCCGCTGGTTTTCCAGCCGTTGCGCTGCCAGTTAGTCACCCAGTTCTCGGAAAATGCCCGGCAAAGATAGGCGCTATCGGTAAATAAATCTACTTCACAGGGCTCTTTCAAGGCATTCAGGGCAGATATGGCCGCCATAAGCTCCATGCGATTGTTCGTAGTCATTTTTTCCCCGCCCGAAATCTCCTTTTTGAATTGCCCATACATGAGAACCGCGCCCCAGCCACCCGGGCCTGGATTGCCGCTGCACGCACCGTCGGTATATATAACGACCTTCTTCAATGTATCCTCCCTAAAAATAAAGTTGACATTATCACCATATCGGTGTTATAATCATCAAGGTTTCACACCGAAGGGGCATGGTGTAATGGTAACACGTGGGTCTCCAAAACCTTTGTTGAGGGTTCGAGTCCTTCTGCCCCTGCCAATCTCCTCAGGCTTTTGCCTGAGGAGATTTTTCATTGTCTTAATCCACAAACTGTATAATATAGTCACGCAGATTGTCATACGCTATGCGGCGTATTTCCTTATCGGAGAAGCCTATCCTTTGCAGCTCATCGAATAGCTTCGGCACATCGCTCCAATTTTTCATATCCACCGGGTATGCGTTCATGCCATCAAAATCCGAACCCAGGCATACATGCTCCGGGCCGACCAGTCCCGCGATATAGGCTATGTGCTGCGCTATATCGCCCACCGAGGCGTCGCCCGTCTTTACCAGATGGCCCGGATAATAGTTTACCCCGATCACGCCGTTTTGAGCGGCTATGGCTTTAATATGCTCGTCCTTAAGGGAACGCTTATGATCGAATACCGCGCGGGCATTTGAATGCGAGGCGAATATGGGACGCTGGGATAGCTCCAGCGCCTCGTCGATGCCGGCGTCGCTCAGGTGGGATACGTCCAGCGCTATGCCTGTACGGTTCATCTCACGCACTACCTCCCTTCCCCTCCCAGTCAGTCCCTTGTTTGCCCTTCGCATGGCAGGTGAAGCGAGTTCGTTGGAATAATTCCATGTTAGAGTCATAGCCCTGACGCCCAGCCGGTGGAACAGCCTGACGTTGCTTATGGCTGCATTGAGCGACTCACCACCCTCAACGGTAAGCACGGTGGCTATCTTGTCACCGTCCGGCGTGTAATCCTTTGTGAGGGGCACAAAGACGTCGTTCTCCTCCATCATCGTAAAATATGAATCGAACATATCCAGCGCCTGCTGCAGGCAATCCTTGCGCATATCCATATCCACCCATGCGGCAAAGAGCAGCAGCTTGCCGCCGCCTTGTTTTATATAAGGAAGCGCTACTGCCTGATTGCGGGTGGGGCGGTTTATATCCCAGCCGTCCTGCGTCATATAGTAAAGGAAGTCGCAATGGGCGTCAGCCACGGGTATATTTGACATATCTACTCCTTTTCCTCAAAAAATTAAGGATATGCGAGCATATCCTTAATTGTGATGCTAATGTTTACTTTGCAAATTCGACCGCTCTGGTCTCGCGTATTACGTTGACCTTTATCTGACCGGGATACTCAAGCTCGGTCTCTATGCGCTTGACGATCTCCTTTGCCATGATGATTGTATCAGCGTCGTTGACGTTCTCGGGCTTGACCAGTATACGTATCTCGCGTCCGGCCTGAATTGCGAAGGACTTGTCAACGCCCTCGAATGAGTTGGCAATCTCTTCAAGCTTTTCAAGGCGCTTGATGTAGTTCTCCAGTGTCTCACGCCGTGCGCCGGGACGTGCGGCAGATATGGCGTCGGCGGCCTGCACAAGTACAGCTTCCACGGTACTTGGCTCAACGTCGCCATGGTGAGCCTGTATGGCATGTATGACCTGATTGTTCTCGCGGTACTTCTTTGCAAGATCCGCACCGATCTGGGCATGGGGACCTTCGACCTCGTGATCTACCGCCTTGCCTATATCGTGCAGCAGACCCGCACGCTTCGCTAAAGCCACGTTTGCGCCCAGCTCGGAGGCCATCATTCCGGCAAGATGAGCTACTTCGATAGAATGTTTGAGAACATTCTGTCCGTAGCTGGTGCGGTACTTCAAACGGCCGATAAGCTTGATCAGTTCATGGTGCAGTCCGTGTATTCCCACCTCGAATATTGCCTGCTCGCCTGCTTCGCGTATTTGCGTGTCCACCTCGCGGCGAGCCTTTTCTACCATTTCCTCTATGCGCCCGGGGTGTATTCTTCCATCGGTTATGAGCCGTTCCAGAGCTATTCGGGCGACCTCGCGGCGAACGGGATCGAAGCCTGAAAGTATGACAGCTTCGGGAGTATCGTCGATTATAAGGTCAACACCCGTCGCGGTTTCAAGGGTACGGATATTACGGCCCTCGCGGCCAATTATACGTCCCTTCATTTCGTCGTTGGGTAGAGACACTACGGACACAGTGGTCTCAGCCACGTGATCCGCAGCACAGCGCTGTATCGCAAGAGAAATGATGTTGCGGGCGCGCTTATCGGCTTCTTCCTTGGTTTTTGCCTCAATATCGCGCAGCATTATCGCCGCATCGTGGCGGGCATCGCGTTCAACGCTGCTGAGCAGTATTTCCCTTGCCTCGTCCATAGACAATCCGGAAATAGTCTCCAGCTCCTTGAGCTGCTTATCGTAAAGTTCCTTGATGGAAGCCTCGGTGTTCTCAGCTTCTTTTATCTTCTGGTTGAGCTGCTGCTCGCGCTGCTCTATACCATCGATTTTTTTATCCAGTGTTTCCTCGCGCTGGAGCAGCCTGCGCTCGTTACGCTGCAGCTCGTTGCGTCTCTCTCTCAGTTCCTTTTCATTTTCGTTCTTAATGCGGTAGGCTTCTTCCTTGGCTTCAAGAACCGTTTCCTTCTTTATGGTCTCAGCCCTCTTCTGGGCGTCGCCGATCATTTTTTTAACTGCTTCTTCTGCGTTAGCTATCTTTGCTTCCGCTATATTGCGCCTGTAAACATATCCACCTGCGAAACCCGCAGCTAAACAAACGATCCCGATCACTATGGGGATCCATATTTCCACGTTTAGTGTAGCACCTCCAAATAAACTATATATATTATGTATCCGAGCGTAAAATACGCAGCATGCATGGACTATTATTTCAGTAGAGCAGGTCTACGAAACTACACACCGATATAATATCTCAAAATTTATTATAAACCCATGGCAAAACAAAAGTCAAGGACGCGTGGCCCCTGACTTATAATATTTGCCAGAATAAGTTTTTTATTTACGGTTATATCGTTCAAAATGTATTATATTTCCTCTTCCGGCTCTTCGGTTTTGGCGGGCACCTGCATCATTTTCTCCCGCACTCTGGCCTCTATTTCGTCACAAAGCTCCTTATTGTCCTTGAGGAACAGCCTTGCGTTATCGCGACCCTGGGCCATGCGCATATCATTGTAGGAATACCACGCTCCGGTCTTATTTATTATCTTTTGGTCGACTGCCATATCCAATATGCAGCTCTCCCTTGATATACCCTCGCCGTATATCATATCGAATTCGGCGGTCTTGAAAGGAGGCGCCACTTTGTTCTTTACGATCTTTACGCGGGTGCGGTTGCCTATAAATTCCGCGCCGTTTTTAATTGTATCCTGCTTGCGTACGTCCATGCGCACGGAGGCGTAGAACTTCAGCGCCTTGCCGCCGGTGGTGGTCTCCGGATTGCCAAACATGACGCCCACCTTTTCGCGCAGCTGGTTGATGAATATTATAATAGTATTTGTCTTGCTGATGACGCCGGTAAGTTTTCTAAGCGCCTGAGACATCAACCTCGCCTGAAGGCCAACATGAGAATCGCCCATATCGCCTTCCAGCTCTGCCTTGGGAACCAGCGCCGCGACAGAGTCGACAACGATTATGTCGATGGCGCCGCTTCGCACCAGTGTATCGCATATCTCCAATGCGTCCTCACCGGAATCAGGCTGTGAGATATACAGGTTATCCACGTCAACGCCGAGATTGTGGGCGTATACCGGATCCAGCGCGTGTTCGGCGTCTATGAATGCCGCTGTACCGCCGAGCTTCTGAGCCTCCGCTATGGCATGCAGCGCCAGAGTAGTCTTGCCTGAGGATTCGGGCCCGTATATCTCGATTATCCTTCCCCGCGGCAGACCGCCTACGCCCAGCGCGTAGTCAAGCTGTAAGCAGCCTGAAGGTATGGTAGAGACGCTGATATTCGCCGCAGCGTCTCCCAGCTTCATTATAGCACCTTTGCCGAAGTCCTTTTCTATCTTGGAGAGGGCGATTTCCAATGCTTTTTCTTTTTCCATCATACTTACAGACCGCCTTTACAGCATAATTTGTTTCTTATTAAGATTATTATAGCACGTTAATATCCAAATTGCACCTGTTTTTTGCAATTATTTGTTTCCTGAGAAGATTCAGAGCATTCAGCACCGCGCCATCCCGCACTCTTTCACGGTTGCCCTTGAGATTGACCTCATATGCGCTGCAGCCTTCCTCCGTGGAAACGGCGATAAATACCTGTCCGATCAGGCCGGGCGCACCCGTAGGTCCTGCGTAGCCGGTGGTGGATATACCTATGTCGGCGCCGCTCTGGAGGCGTATGCCGTCGGCCATCTCTTTGGCAGTCTCCGCGCTTACGTCAGTATACTTTTCCAGCGTTTCGGCCTTTACGCCGAGACGGCGCATCTTGGAATCGCAGGAATAAGTCACTGCACCTTCCATGAACCATTCGGAACTTCCGGGGACGGATATAAGCCTGGAGGCTATCATGCCGCCTGTACAGCTTTCGGCAACAGCGATCTTAAGGCCGCTGGCCTTCAGCAGTTCCGCGCATACCTCGTGCATTTCCCTGCCGTGGGTGGAATAGATAAATTCGCCCACTCTGTCCTCTATGGCCTGCATAACGGGCTGAATGAGCTTCTCCCCTTTCTCCTCGCTGCCACAGCGGGCGGTTATGCGTAGAGTAGTCTCGGCCGCCTTGGCATAAGGCGCTATCGTCGGGTTGCTCTGGGCGTCCACTATGTCCTTTATAGCGTATTCTACCTGAGACTCGCCCTTGCCGAATATACGAATGGTACGTGAATGGAACATGCAGTTGCTGCGTTTTTGCAAATACGGCACTACCTCTTCCTCAAACATTGGTTCCATCTCCCATGGAGGTCCCGGCATCAGTATAGCAGTCTTGCCGTTCTTCTCCATTATGCAGCCAGGCGCTGTTCCTCTGGGATTTGGCAGTATTATGCAGTGATCTGCGGGAAACATGACCTGTTTAATGTTGTTGGGCGTACAGGGATAGCCGCGGGAGGACATTTTTTCCAGCAGCCATGCTTTATATTTCTCATTCACTACAAGTTCAAGTCCGAAATAATCAGCTACGGTCTCCTTGGTAAGGTCATCCTCGGTAGGCCCGAGTCCGCCTGTAAACAGCACTATATCCGAGCGTGAAAAGGCGTTAGTTATGCACTGCTTAAGCCTTGCGGGATTATCGCCCACAGTTACATGATAATACATGTTTATACCGAAATCAGCCATTCGGCCGGAAAGATACCGGGTGTTGGTATTGAGTATCTGCCCCATCAGCAGCTCCGTGCCGACAGAAATAATCTCTGCGTTCATTGATAATATGCCCCTGTTATATCTGATCAAAATTGATGCAATTTATATTCTTGCGAATGTAGTCAACGGCAGATATCACTGTAAAGAACACGGATATCCATACCACTATCACATCAAGCTTAAAGCCCAGCCATGCACGTATTGGAGTGCTGAGCATTACCAGCACCAGCGCCACCGCCTGAGTGGTGGTCTTTATCTTGCCAAGCCAGCTGGCGGCTATGACCACGCCTTTGCCAGTGGCTACAAGCCTGAAGCCGCTAATAAGAAACTCTCTCGCAATAATAATAATGGCAGCTATGGGGTTGAGCATACCGTTTGCCGTAAGCATTATGAGTGCGCTTGCCGCAAGGAGCTTATCCGCTATGGGATCCATAAGCTTGCCGAAGTCTGTTATCTGATTGCGGCTGCGTGCAAGATACCCGTCCGCAATATCGGTCAAAAAGGCCGCAATGAATATTCCGCATGCCACATATATTGCCGAAGGGGCTTCAATGTAAAAGCAGGCAATAAACAGCGGCACCAGTGCTATCCTGATAAGGGTAAGCCTGTTGGGAAGGTTCATGTTTAAGTTTTTCATATTTCTTCTCCTTCCATATCATAAGGGCCGGCGCCGGTCAGCTTTATCATGGTAAAGTCGCCGGGCTTAAGCCCTTTGTTTTTGATGGAAAACATCACGGTACCGTCCACCTCAGGGGCCTCGGCATATGTTCTGCCGTAGGCTATATCGCCGCTGACCTGTTCAACGAGGGCCTCGGTCACGGTACCTATGCGCTTTTTGTTGTACGCAAGGGATATGCCCTGCTGAAGGGACATTATCCTTTTGAGACGGCGCTGCTTTACGTCCTCGTCTATCTGGTTCGGCATATCGGCAGCGGGCGTGTCGTCCTCCTGAGAGTATGCAAATGCGCCGAGCCTGTCAAAGCTGTGTTCCTTAATGAATTCGGTCAGATGGCCGAATTGCTCCTCCGTCTCCCCCGGAAAGCCTGTTATGACGGTAGTACGCAGTATGAAGTCAGGAGCCGTGCGCCTGATATAGTCGGTTATCTCGCGGATATGCTCAGCGGAGCCATGGCGGTTCATGGCTTTCAGCATATCCGGATCTATATGCTGAATGGGTATATCTATATAGTTGACTATCTTCGGATCGGCTACCATAGTATCCACCAGCTCTTCGTCTATGGTGTTGGGATAGGAATAAAGCACACGTATCCAGTGCAGCTTATCTATCTTTGCTATACGCCGCATAAGCTCCGCAAGCATGGGCTTACCGTACAGATCGGTTCCGTAAGCGGAGGTGTCCTGCGCTATCAGCGTGAGCTCCTTTACGCCGCTATCAGCAAGGCGCTGTGCCTCCTCGACCAGCTTTTCCATAGGGACGCTGGCCTTACCGCCGCGTATCAGCGGTATAGCGCAGTAGGTACAGCGATTATCGCAGCCGTCAGCTATACGAAGATAAGCGCTATATGATGGTGTAGTTATTATGCGTGCGTCCTCAGAACAGCACTTATAGCTGCCGCCTACCGCCTCGGTTATCTTTCGCACAAGTCCGTCCTTGTCCTTTACTCCCCAGAATATATCCACCTCGGGCAGCTCCTCCCGGAGCTCCTTAGGGTAGCGCTGGCTGAGGCAGCCTGTTACTACCAGCAGGCGGCAGTTGCCGCCCTTCTTGTGCTGTGCCATCTCGAGTATGGCGCCTATGGATTCCTCCTTTGCGGGGTTTATAAAACCACAGGTGTTTACGATTATCACCTCGGCCTGAGCTTCGTCGTTAGTTATCTCAAAGCCGTTTTCCTTAAGCATACCCAGTATCTGTTCGCTGTCTACTCTGTTTTTTGAGCAGCCCAGAGACACCATTCCAACAGTTATAGCCAAGTTATCCTTCCTCCGTATCTGCGCCCGTAAGCTGCTGATATTCCTCAAAGCTGCTTATCAGGAGCTTTCTCGGCTTGCTTCCGTCAAAGCCGCTTACAACCTTCATCTGTTCCATTATATCTATAAGCCTTGCGGCTCTGGCATAACCGACCCTGAGCCTCCGCTGTATCATCGATATAGACGCCTGACCGCTTTCCAATACTATCTTCACCGCATCGTCCAGCAGCTCATCCTCCTGCTTGCCGTTGCCCTGACCGGTAACGGCATCTACCGTGGAGGAAACCTCATCCAAAGTTATCTCCTGATATCTGGGCTGATTTTCGTTCGTCTGCTGCCGTGTAAAGAAGTCCATTATGCTTTCGACCTCCTCATCGCTGACGAATGCCGCCTGGGCGCGCACAGGCTTGCTTGCGCCGTTGGCGTGAAACAGCATATCGCCGCGGCCGAGCAGCTTTTCAGCTCCTCCGCAATCCATTATTACCCTGGAATCCACGGCGGAGGACACAGCCAGCGCTATGCGGCTGGGTATATTGGCCTTGATAAGTCCGGTAATTATGTCGGTAGAAGGACGCTGTGTAGCCACTATTAAGTGAATTCCCGCCGCGCGGCCCAGCTGTGCAATGCGGCATATGGATTCTTCCACTTCCTTGGCGGCAACCATCATAAGGTCGGCCAGCTCATCTATTATTATAACGAGCCTCGGCAGCTTTTCCGCTGGATCTTCCTGAAGTTCGTTATATCGTGAGATGCTTCTGGCGTTGACCTTGGACATCTTCTTATATCGCTGATCCATCTCCATTACCGCCCACTTCAGAGCGCCTGCCGCCTTCTTGGGGTCGGTAACAACAGGCATAAGAAGATGCGGCATCGGCGCGTAAACCCTCAGCTCCACCTGCTTGGGATCCACCATTATAAGCCTTACGTCTTCGGGCTTTTTGCCGTATATGAAGCTCAGTATAATGTCGTTTATACAGACGCTTTTGCCGGAGCCTGTGGAACCGGCAATAAGCAGATGCGGCATCTTGTCCAGATCCGCGCAAAGCACCTTGCCCGCAATATCCTTGCCTATGCCGAAGCGCAGCGCGCTGCTGCCGTCTGAAAACTCGCTTGATTCTATTACCTCCCTGAGCAGTACCGGCACCGTGTCCTTATTCGGTATTTCTATACCTATGGCCGACTTGCCGGGTATGGGCGCTTCGATCCTTACGCGAGGTGCGGCAAGGGCCAGCGCTATATCGTCAGAAAGGCTGGTTATTCTATTTACACGCACGCCCTGAGCCGGGTGCAGCTCAAAGCGGGTTATGGTTGGGCCTACGCTGTAGTTTATTACCTTTGCGTCTATATTGAAGCTTGCAAGGGTCTCCTCCAGCTTCTTTCCCTTTGCAACAGGCGATTCAACGCCTTTGGATACCGTCAAGGCGGGTTTCCTGAGCAGCGTGATAGGCGGACGCACATATACCGGTGGCTGAGGCGATATTGAAGTTTCGGTATCCCCATCGTCGCCTGCCGTCACCTTAACTGACTTTGCTTCAGAATCCTTCTCTTCCTCCGTATCCAGTTCTATTACATTGGGCGGCTCTTCAAAATCGAAGTTCTGCTCCGGCTCTTCAGGCTGCATGTCTATAGTAGTAATCTTGCTAACATCCACGGGCTTAAGCGGCTTCAGCTCGCCATCGTCCAGCCCGGAAAGTATATCAAAAGGATCGCCGTCGTCCTTGCGCTTTGGCAGTTTTCCATTCTGCGGCAGGAATGAAATATCGCCATCCCAATCGTTTCGCATATCGTCTTCCCTGCGGCGCACAATATGGCTGTCATCATTCTTCCTGCGCACAGGCTTCTGAGGCTTGGGTATGGCAGGCTCCGTTGCTTCTTCATTTTTTTCAAGCGTTTCGGTATAAAGCTCTTTACCGTTGCCGCGGCGCTTCTTTGGCCTTGGCGAATATATTTGTTCCAGTCCGTCGAAGGCATGCTCATAGTCGTACCGCGCCTGCCGCTCCGCCATGTCACGGGCGTGAACCTGCTGCACCTTTTCGGAGACAGATTCCACGCCGGTCCTTATGCCGCTGCCCACCTTCTGGCCAAGGGTTCGTATGGAAAGCTTGGTAGCTACCAGAAATACTATAAATACCGCGGCACCGAAAAAAATATACGTACCGGCAGTACCTAAAAGCTTCATTGAAGGATATGCGAGAAGCGCGCCCAAAAGTCCGCCGCCCTTGCAGTACAGCTTTCCGTACATATATGCGTCGGAATAGTAAGCTGTCACCTTGTCCACCGTTATTTCGCCGCGGGTAGCGGTATGTATAATAACGAGGAGACATACGACCCCGCCAACTATCAACCACAGCGTTGAGCTGCTTGCAGGTGATTTTGACATAGCGATAGAAAGTATACCCAAGCCGGCAAGAATAAAGGGCGCTGCATAGCCAGCGATTCCGAACAGGCCGAAGGTCAAGTTCTTCGCTGCATTTCCTATCACGCCTACCATATCTGTATATATTCCAGCGGCAAGGAAAAGCGCAAGAGCGATAAAGCATATACCTATTATCTCCCTTTCGGTCTGCTCCTGTCTTTCCAGCTCAGCCTTTTTTACTTTCCTGCTCGAATTAGCCATCGGGTATTCCTTTCTGAATTTACTTACCTATTATACACCATACATGCGCCTTTTAAAAGAAAAAACAGGGGCTGCGTTTTGCAGTCCCTGTGATTTGTCTTAAAGCTTACTCTTCGTCAAACTTGAAGCCGGCGAATTTGTCTGCCAGAGAAGTAGTGGCCCTCTCTACAGGAAGCAAATCATATTCGTTCTCTTCGCGGCGCTGACGGCGGCGCTCGGCGCGCTCGGCCTCGCGGGCCTCGTTGGCGGCCTTTGCTGCCTCGGCGGCTGCGGCGCGCTCAGCGGCACGCTCTGCGGCTACGCGTTCACGCTCAGCCTTTTCAGCTGCCAACTGCTCTGCTACCTCAGGGTTCTCCTCAAGGATAACATCGCGGCGGCTCAGGCTTATACGCTTTGCCTCAGGATTTACATCGAGAACCTTACAGCGTACTACATCGCCAACATTGATCTCGTCTTCGACCTTTTCGATGCGCTTTACGCCCACCTGAGAGATGTGAATCAGGCCGTCGATAGTGGGCTCAAGAGCCACAAATGCGCCGAAGGGAACTATGCGCACTACCTTGCCCTCTACGATGGAGCCTACGGGGTACTTCTCGGCAGCCATAGTCCAAGGCTTGGGCTGGAGCTGCTTATAACCCAGGGATACGCGCTGTTTCTCAACATCTACGTCGCGGATAAGGACTTCGATCTCCTGACCTATGGAAAGCACATCGGAAGGATGCTTTACGCGGCCCCATGCTACGTCAGTAACATGCACCAGACCGTCAATACCGCCGATATCAACAAACGCGCCGAAATCGGTCAGGCGGCGTACAACGCCCTTTACCTTGGAGCCGACCTCCAGCTTGTTCCAAAGCTCCTTCTTGGCAGCTTCGGCTTCTTCCTTCATAACCGCCTTATGGGATGCTACGATGCGCTTGCGGGACTTATCGACCTCAATGATCTTGACCTTCAGATCCTTGCCTACGAACTCGCCGATATTCTCAACATACTTGGTAGACAGCTGAGATGCGGGAATAAAAGCACGGATACCGTTGATGGTGGCGATCAAACCGCCCTTTACGACTTCCTTGCCCACGGCGTCAAAGGTCTTATCCTGCAGGTTCTCTTCGTCCTGCATAAGGTTGTCCCAAAGCTTCTTGCTCTCAACGTTCTTACGGGAGAGGAGCACGTTGCCCTCGCCATCGTTTACCTTAATGACCTCAACTTCGATCTCGTCGCCAACCTTGACAACATCTTCAGGGTTGACTTCAGTATCAGAAGAGAACTCGTTGCGTGGAATAAACCCGTCGGACTTATAACCAATGTTTACGCATACTTCGCCGTCCACTATCTGCACGACGGAGCCCTTGATGATTTGTCCGTTCCTGATGCGTACAAGTGTCTTTTCAAACACTTCCTCAAAGCTGGGCTCGGCAGCTTCAGCGGTTTCGGCAACGGGTTCCTGGACGGCAGCTGCTGCTACCGCCTCTACTTTTTCTTCTTCGGGGCTTGCAGCCATCGTCTTTTCCAGTTCGCTCATTCTTTCAATAACCTCCAATATAATCCATTTCGGCGTCGATGCGCCTCCAACAACCCCTATTATATCATTGATATCAATATTTTCAAGGGTTATTTCGCCTACTTTTGCCAGAGATTCAACGGTTTTGCAATACTTTTTACATATCGCACACAGTTTTTGTGTATTTGAGCTGTGATGTCCGCCAATCACGAACATGTGGGTGCATTTCCTGCTCAGTTCCGCCGCCTCGTTCTGTCTTAAACGTGTGGTCTCGCAAATAGTATCGAACGATGCCAGCTCATCGCATCTTTCCCTTATTGCTTCCTCCACCTGGCGGAAGCATTCTTCGCAGGCGGTGGTCTGGGATACGAGGCAGCACTTCTGCATATGCGGCAGTTTCCTCGCCTGCTCAGGATCGGACACGACGGCTGCGCCTTTTGCCCAGCCCTGTATGCCTTTCACCTCCGGGTGCCTGCTCTCGCCGAATATTACAACGGAATATCCTTCATCAGAGTGTTTTTCAACTATGTTGTGTATGCGCTTTACGAATGGGCATGTGGCGTCAACAGCATAAAGCCCAAATTCGCGGCACTTTTTTATCTCCTGTGGCGCTACGCCGTGGGAGCGTATTATGACATTGCTGCCGGCAGGTATCTCCTCGAGCGTCTCGGCGGGTATTATCCCCTCTGCGCGAAGCTCATCTATGACAGTAAGGTTATGTATGAGCTCGCCGTAGGTGTATACGGTACCGCCGTCCTCCACCTCTTTACGGGCTATCTCTATGGCCCGCTCCACGCCGAAGCAGAAGCCTATGTTCTTTGCCGCGATGACTTTCACTGCATATCCTCCAGCCGCGCTTTAAGCCCCTCAAAGGCAGCAGTAAGTCGGTTCGTGAACTCGTCCGACATCTCATTGCGGCTGAGGTTCTCAAGGCCCTCCCTGCTCACAGGCTCCCCTACGATCATTCGGAACCGCATGGAGTCATAGCACTTGGGATCGATATACATTGGTATTACAGGCGCGCCTGATTTAAGCGCCAGGAATGCGGTGCCCTTTTCCAGTTCGTCCAGTTCGCCCGTAACTGATCGCTTGCCTTCTGGGAATATTCCGAAGACCTTGCCATCTTTCAGCACCTCCATAGCCCGCTTGAGAGAGGCTATATCAGCTGTATGCCGATTCACCGGAAACACCATGAGCCCTTTGAAGAACACCTTACCCAAGCCGTTGAAAAGTTCCTTCTTAGCCATGAAGTGGACTATCCGCGGAGAAAGGAATGCTATCATCACTGGATCCAACATGGATAAGTGATTGCATGCGTATATTGCTCCTCCCTTTACCCGGAGTCCCTTCAGGTTATATACCTGAGGCCGCATTATTATCATGAAAAGCGGCCAAAGCAGATATCTGAAAAGTATATAAAGCATTACTTATGCGCCTCCGCCCCAATGTTTTTAAGGTTTTTAAGCACGGCGTTCACCGCTTCGTCTATCGTAAGGTCGGTGGTGTCTATAAGTATCGCCTCGGGCAGCCTGAGCAATGGCGCAAAGGCCCTGTTGCTGTCATTGTAGTCGCGCTCCGCTATATCCTTCGCCATGTCCTCCACGGTCATGCCGTTGTCCCTGCCCTTTTCTTTTAGCTCCAGCAGCCTGCGGCGGGCGCGCTCGTCTACGGAGGCGGTGACATAGAACTTGTTCTCGCATTCGGGGATCACATAAGAGCCAATCTCCCGCCCGTCCATGACTACATCTGAGGTATGGGCGATATTGCGCTGTATCTGCGCCAGCTTGATGCGCACGCCCGGTATGGCGCTTATGTCGGAAGCGCCCCGGGATATTTCCGGTGTCCTTATAAGGCCGGAAACGTCCTCGCCGTCCAGATAGGTATGCTGAGTTCCGCCGATATTTTTCGCATATATCTCGGTACATTCAAGAAGGGGCAGCACCTGCTCCTTATCGTTTGGGTCTATACCCTCTCGCATGGCTTTTAACGCCATTGCCCGGTACATCGCGCCCGTGTCGAGGTAGAGTATGCCGAGCTTTTTGGCTACCGTCCTGGCAACCGTGCTCTTGCCCGCACCCGCAGGGCCGTCTATGGCTATATTTATCATTATACATTCACCTCGCGTTATCTTACGGATCTGCCTGCAAGCACACCCGTGGAGTAAGCTATTTGCAGGTTGAAGCCTCCGGTGTATCCATCTACGTCGATTATTTCGCCCGCAAAGAACAGTCCCGGAACCAGCTTGGATTCCATGGTAGAGGGATCTATCTCCTTTACGCTTATGCCGCCCCTGGTTATTATCGCCTCTTCTACCGGCAAGGCGTGATCTACTATCAGGGGTATGCACTTGACGGTTTTCACCAGCGACTCCCTCATGGCCTTTGTTACAGAGCTGATGTTAATTTCCGCAGGCACGCCGGATATGCTTATAACTACCGGTATGAGCCGTGACGGAAGCAGGTCGTTCAACCCGTTTATAAGCTGTTTACGCTGGTACTTTTCAAAGTCCCGCAAAATGCGCCTGTCCAGCTCATCAGGGGTAAGGCCGGGTTTCATATCAATGGTGAGCCTCACACCTTCCGGACTGTCGGCTATCCTGCTGCTGGCGCTGAGCACCAGCGGACCAGATACGCCGAAGTGGGTGAACAGCATCTCGCCCAGTTCCTCATATACCAGCCTGTTCTTTTTGTTGTACGCCCTCAGAGTGACATTTTTAAGCGAAAGCCCAGCCAATTTCCCCGGCCACTCTTCTACCGTAGCCAGCGGTATGAGAGACGGACGTATATCCGTCACGGTATGGCCAAGCTTTTTTGCAAAGGCATAGCCTGCGCCGGTCGAGCCGGTCATCGGGTAACTCGCGCCTCCGGTACAGAGTATCACCGCATCAAAAGCCTCCCTGCAGCCGTTTACCGTAAGCTCAAAGCCGCTGCCGGCCCTTCGTATGCCGGATACCTCGGTATTGAGCCTGAGCTCCGCTCCGCTGTTGTTCAAATGTCGCGTAAGCGCCTTTATAACGTCGCTGGACTTGTCCGATGCGGGAAAGATGCGCTTACCCCTTTCCGCCTTGGTGGGCACGCCGTTTGCGTTTATGAGCTCCAATATGTCGGTATTGGAAAAGCCGTACAGCGCACTGTACAGGAACTTGGGATTCCTCGGTATATTGGCAAAAAAATCGTCGGTATCACAGCTGTTGGTTATGTTGCAGCGTCCCTTGCCCGTAAGAAACAGCTTCTTGCCCAGCTTTTCGTTTTTTTCAAGCAACACTGAATCATGGCCGCAGCCAGCTGCCGCTGCTGCCGCCATTATTCCTGCCGGGCCGCCGCCTATTACAGCTACCCTGCTCATTCGTTATCCCTATCGTCTGTATTGGACGCTATATACACCTTGTGGCTCTTCCATATGCCTTCCAGCTGATCCAATCTCTCGTACACCTCGTCCTTCCTGCGAAGGCCCGCACCCACTATAAGGGCATTGATAAGGCTCAAGGGGGCAGCCAGAGAATCGGCAAAGGAAGCCATATCGCTGCGCGCTACCAGTACGCTGTCCGCAAGCTCGGCTATAGGGGAAAACATGCTGTCCGTTATGGCCGTCACATATGCGCCCTTGCTCCTTGCAAAGCTCAGCGCTTCCACCGCCTTAGAGGAGTATCTGGGGAAGCTTATTCCTATGCACATGTCCTTGTCGCTTACGCGCAGCATCGTTTCATATACGGTACTGTTGACGATGCATACATCGTCCAGTATGAAGTTGAGATAATACCCCAGGAATTGTGCTAACGGCGCCGCACTCTTTATACCTACAACATAGATCTTGCGCGCCTTGAGCATGTAGTCTATGACGGTATTGAAGGTAGCGGTATTTACCGACTCTATAGTGGATCTGATATTGCTTATATCTGATTTCAATACAGTGGAAAGGACCTCGTCCTGAGAAAGATCCGATGTGAGTTGTATACGCTGGACCGTAGTAAGACGGTTGCGTATCATTTCCTGAAGAGAGCGCTGGAGCGCAGGATATCCGTCATAACCCAAAGCATATGCAAAGCGGACAACCGTAGATTCGCTTACGCCTACAGTGCGGCCCATCTTCGATGCGGTAATGAACGCCGCCCTGTCGTAATTGTCTATTATGTAGTTGGCAAGCAGCTTCTGCCCCTTGCTGAAAGAATTGTAATGCTGGTTTATCCGTGTGAGCAAATCCACGTTTTCCATGTTGATACCGACCCCTTCTTAGTCTGTTTCTTATTTATTCAGCCGCTTCAGCGCGGCGTAGTCCGTAAAATCTGTAAGTATTGGCGTAACGGAAACAAAGCCTTCGGCCGTCCAGCGCTCGTCGTTGTCAGCCTTCATATCTCCGTCATACTCCGTCCGCATAGGCCACCAGTAGTATTCGCAGCCACGTGGATCAACCCGTTTTTCAAATGGTGAATAGTATGTCCTTTTTGAAAGACCGGTAAACTTTATGCCTTTCAGCTCGCCGTAGGCAAGGTCGGGCACATTTACATTATAAAGTAGGCTGCCGCTGGCGATAAAGCCGTCAAACAGCTCTGCCGCCACCCTTGCCGGCACCGAAAAATCTTTAGACGTAAGGTTGCACATCGATACTGCCATTGAAGGTATGCCCATTAACGCCCCTTCCTTTGCCGCAGATACCGTGCCCGAATAATGTATATCCATGCCCAGGTTATACCCGTGGTTCACTCCGGTTATAATTGCATCCGGCTTGAAGTTCAGCGCGTTGCAGCCTACTATCACGCAGTCCACCGGTGTGCCGTTTACCCTGTAAGCCTCTATATTATCAAAGCCGTAAAGTTCTGTCTTATGTATCCTGAGTGGCGACGTAAGATTTATAGAATGGCTGGCGCCGCTGCGCTCATGATCCGGAGCGACGACCATCACCTGATGCTTCTTTGAAAACTCCGCTGCAATGGCCTTGATGCCCGCGGCGTATATACCGTCATCATTTGCAATAAGTATTCTCATTATTTGCATCTTTCCTTGTATTTGTGAAAAAGCCATCGGCTTTCAGTTGCAATTATTGTACCAAAAAGCGTTTATTTTGGCAATATAAAAGCATTAGATGAAAGAGCTGCATTATATATTTCATAAGTAAGCATTATGCAACACTTCCTGCTATAATTCTTTTCTATACAAAACGGTCGCAGAGCGTTATGCAACGAAGCCTTTGAGGTATCCTTTGAGTATATAGAAGCCCCGTTTGTTAGAAAGTATATAATACTTTCTAACAAACGGGGGACATTTCATATTTCCAGGCTTTGTTGTTTGCTCCGATGCGTTCGAAGAAGATTATTCTTCCTCGTCCTCTTCCTTCTGGGCGTTCTCGATGATCTTCTTTGCCTCGAAAGCGGGGACGTCCTCGTAGCGTACGAACTGGCTGGTAAAGGAGCCGCGGGCCTGAGTCATGGAACGCAGGTCGGTAGCATACTTGAACATCTCAGAGAGAGGAGCTTCTGCTACTACTTCGGTACCTTCCTCACAGGGGTTCATGCCGAGCACACGGCCGCGACGGCTGGACAGATCACCCATAATGGCGCCGGTATACTCGTTGGGAACGGTGATGTTGTACTGATAGATGGGCTCTATCAGGGCAGGCTGTGCTTTGGCGCAGGCTTCCTTGTAAGCAAGGCGCGCGGCGCTCTTGAATGCAACTTCCTTAGAATCCACGGGGTGATACTTACCGAAGAACAGAGTGGCCTTTACTCCGATCATGGGATAACCGGCAAGCACGCCGTGCTTCATGGCCTCGCGGGTGCCCTTTTCGACCGCGGGGATATATTCCTTAGGAACTACGCCGCCGACGATGGCGTTGACAAACTCGAAATCCTCGCCGTTGGTGAGGGGCTCAAAGCGCATGTTGACCACGCCGAACTGGCCGCTGCCGCCGGTCTGCTTCTTATGCTTACCTTCGGCCTCTGCGGTTCCGCGGATAGTCTCACGGTAAGGAATGCGGGGATCGGATATCTGAGCCTCTACGCCGGTCTTATTCTTCAGCTTTGCGCAGAGAACATCAATATGCACCTCGCCCAAACCGCAGAGCAGCATGTCGCCGGTCTCGGCATTCTTCTCGAGGGCCATGGTTGGATCTTCTTCGAGCAGCTTGTTAAGGCCGGCAAAGACCTTATCTTCTTCGCCCTGCTTCTTGGCGGAAACGGCCAGCTTGATGCAGGGCTCAGGGAATTTGATGGCTTCAAACTGCACAGGTGCGGAAGCGTCGCACAGTGTGTCGCCGGTAGCGGTATACTGAAGCTTGGACAGTACGCCTATATCGCCAGCGATGAGCTTATCGACGGGAGTGACCTTCTTGCCGCGCATAATGCCAGGGGCAGAGGGCTTCTCGGACTTTTCTTCACGGGTATTGTACGGAGCAACATCTGCGCTGAGAACGCCGCTGTATACTTTAAGTATGGAATACTTGCCGAACTGGTCAATAACGGTCTTGATGACCTGAGCCGCAAACTTGCCGTCCTGCTTCACTTCGACTGCATCTCCGGTCTTGGGATTGACGGCTTTGGGAGCCTTAGCCATGGAGGCGGGAGGCATGTACTTGACAAGATTGTCCATCAGGGTGCATACGCCAATATTGGGCTGTGCGGCGCAGCAGCAAACAGGGGTAATGTCGCCGCCCAGAATACCGTTGTTCAGGCCGGAGATTATCTCCTCGCGGGAGAGCTCCCCTTCCTCAAAGAACTTCTCCATAAGGGCTTCATCCGTCTCGGCGGCTGCCTCGGTGAGGGCCTCGTAGACTTCCTGCGCCCGTGCGGCCAGATTGGCGGGGATATCACAATCCTTCTCGCCCTTGCCATCGTACTTTTTGGCAATCATATGAACGGTGTCCACATAGCCTACCAGCTTGCCGCCTTCCATTATGGGCAGCTGAATCGGAACTACGCTGGGACCGAACTTTTCGTTCAGCTCATTCATGACCTTATCGAAGTTGGCGTTTTCGCGGTCCATCTGATTTACTACGATCATGCGGGCCTTGCCGGACTTCTTGCACATATCCATGGCCTTCTCGGTGCCTACAACGGGGCCGGATACGGCGCCGACGACGATCAGAGCGGAGTCAGCCATTGCCATTGCCGCAGTAACTTCACCGTAAAAATCGAAGAAACCGGGAGCGTCTATAATATTTACCTTTACGTCCTTCCACTCGTAAGGAGCAAGAGCACAGTTGATGGAGATAGTGCGCTTTACTTCCTCGGGATCGTAGTCGGTAGTGGTGGTTCCGTTCTCAACCTTGCCGAGACGCTCGAGGAGCCCGGCATTGAAGAGCATGGCCTCGGTAAGAGTGGTCTTGCCCTCGCCGCCGTGGCCGAATACTCCTATGTTGCGGATGTTTGCTGCGGTATAGTTCTTCATTTCAATCCCCCTAAGGTGTAATATAAATAATTGAATAACTTATTCGTGCGCATTTTTGCGCCAAAGCGCGCATAAAGCACCAACAAATAGTTTACCAGATAAATCCGCCTTTTGTAAACTGTTTTTATCGGATTTATTAGCATATTTGACGCTTATTTAGTCAAACAGGCTTGAAGTCCTGTTGCCGACCAGCTCGTCGCCCATCTCGTTAATGTCTCCCAGGGTAACGTCTATAGTAATTTCCTCGTCGCCCCTTATGATCTCTAAGCTTACCGTATCCCCTACCCGCTTATCCTTAATGTAATCCACGAAGTCGCCCTGGGTAGTAACGTTTATGCCGTCGTAGGCTGTCACTATGTCGTCTACCTTGAGGCCAGCCTTGTGCGCAGGGCCATTCTTAGTTACGCTGTAAATCAGTATACCGGGATGCAGATCATACTCTTCAGCATTTTCCTCGGTTATCTCGATAACATTTACGCCAATGCCGGGACGGGCTACATGGCCTTGGGTTATCAGCTCCTCCACAACCTCCACAGCCTTATCGATCGGTATGGCAAAGCCGAGGCCCTCGGCGCTTATGGTGTTGCCGTACTCATCATAGCCGGCAAATATGTTCTTCGCAGTAGTTATACCTATTACCTCGCCCTTCATATTGAGCAAAGGGCCGCCGCTGTTGCCGGGGTTGATGGCTGCGTCGGTCTGCAGATATTCGTTCTCGTGGCCGTCAATGTTTACGTTCCTCGATGTTGCACTGATTATGCCGAATGTGGCCGTGCCCGCCAGCTCACTGCCGGAGGGATTTCCTATGGCGATAGTGAAATCGCCCACCCGTACATTTTCGGCACTGCCAAGTGCCAGTGGCTTCAGGCCGTCCTTCCTGATATAGAGCACAGCGATATCCATGGTGGAATCGTAACCTACCACCTCGGCGTCTATCTCCTGTTTGTCGTTGTCCGGTAAAGTGACGGTTACCTTGCTCGCACCCTTTATAACGTGGGCATTTGTCACGATGTAGCCTTCGCTGGAAAGCACGAAGCCGCTGCCGTAGCCCTCAAGCTCGTCCTTGTCCTTTACCTTTTCGTATGAATTGACCCCTACCACACCCTCAAAGGTCTGCTCCACTATGTCCGGAGCGGGATTTACTGTATCTGAAATGATGGGGACCTGCCCGTCCAGCACCGGCATTTCGCGTCCGGTATACTGTTTCTTTTCAGGCTCCTCATATTCTTCATCCTTGGCGGGCCTATTGTTTTCCGGCTTTTTCTCTCCAAAATGCCACTCAAAGCTGAAACCGCTGTCATCGTTGTCCCCGCTGCCCTTATCCTCGCCGGGAAGTACGCTCTCCGCCGCCTCCTTTATGCCGGATATGGCCAGCGTCGTTGTGCAGCTGCCCACAGCTATGCCAACCAGCAGGCAGAGTATACCTACGAGTATGTAACCCGCGCAGCTGTTTTGCCCGCTCTTCTTTTCCCTTGGCATGGCATTGTGCTGATAATAACTGCCGCCGAACTCGCCGCCGGTGTTCTGCTCATCGTTCTGTCCGTTCATTTCACTGTATTCTTCCATATGCTGCCTCCAAGTGTTTAAGCTTTTTTCTGTGCCGCGCCTTTGACGCTTCGCTCCGCGGCGTTGAGGGTAAAGGTAAAACTCGTCCCCTTTCCCGGCTCCGACTCCACGGTTATATCCTGATCGTGCTGATCTATTATTCGCTTTACTATGGCAAGGCCGAGTCCGGTGCCGGCGCTTTCTCCGGGCGTGTGGGCCTTTTCCGCCTTGTAGAACCTCTCGAACAGATGCGGTATGCTGTCGGCATCTATGCCCTTGCCGGAATCCTTGACCGTTACCGTAACGACCTTTTTCTTTACTTTGGTGATAAGCCACAGGCTGCCGCCCTCCGGCGTAAACTTTATGGCGTTATCAATGAGATTCCGCACCACCTGGGCTATCTGGCCGGGGTCCGCCTCGACGGCTATCTTCTCCGGCTTCATATCCAACTCCACATTGAGCTTTTTGGCATCCACCCTCGCCTCGAATGTGAGCATGGTCCTCACTATCAGCTCGTTTATGTCAAATACTTCTTTCTTTATCACTACCTGGCCAGACTCTATTCTGGCCAGATCCAGCAGGTCGTTCACCATTGACGTCATGCGCCGGTTCTCGTTTATGACTATATCCAGATACTTGGCGTAATCCTCCTGCGCTATAGTGCCGTCCTGCATAGCCTCGAGGAAGCCCCTCATCGAGGTGAGCGGCGACCTCAGCTCGTGTGAAACGTTGGCCACAAAGCTTCTTCTGGCCTCCTCCAGCGTGTTAAGCTCCGATGCCATTATATTGAAGCTTTTCCCGAGCTGGGCTACCTCGTCCGTACCCTCGCTTTTTACGCGGAGGTCGAACTCTCCCTTGGAGTAGCGCATCACGATATTGTTCATCTCGATGATAGGCTTTGTCATTTTGCCCGTGATATACGATACCGCAAGCATCGCCAGCACCACTCCTATGCAGGAATACAATATTACGTCCATAGTAACCTGACGTATGGACTCCTGTATACGGCTGGTATCCGTATGCAGCACCAAAGCCGCTATCACCTTGCCGTTTTCATTCGTTATAGGCCCCGTAAGCGACATGGTTGGCATGTCTACCCTATCTCCCAGCATTTTTCTTATCTCGGTCTTTTTGCCGCCGTAAAGTATGTCGCTGGTGATGCTTGATATATCCATATCGTCGCAGCCCGCCCATTTCGCAGTAGATTCCTCGTCGATGAACACGCATCGTCCAAGGCTCTCGTCCGCAAACTGAAGTATGACCATGGCATCATACTTTCTTGCGATCGTCAGGAGCTCCTTTTCAGCCACGGCACGCTTGGCGCTGTCTATGTAGCGTTCCGTCACAGCTGCGCTTATCTCCTGGGCTTCGCGCTTGAGTTCGTCGCGTTTTTCGGTTTTGTACTGGTTCTGAAACACGGTGCCTACGGTAAAGCCGAGGAGAATCAACAGCCCCAGCGTCACCGAAAGGTATGTAGCCAGCATTCTTGAAAACAGCGTTTTGAACATACAGCCAATGTTCCCGTTAAAAATCTTGTCTACTTAGCGACATCAAACTTATAGCCCACTCCCCATACGGTCTTGAGCTGCCACTCGTCCCGCTCGCCCAGCTTTTCCCGAATGCGCTTCACGTGAACGTCCACTGTTCGGGAATCTCCGAAAAAGTCAAAGCCCCACACCTGCTCCAGCAGCTGCTCCCTGGTAAATACCTTTCCCGGACGGGAAGCGAGAAAGTACAGCAATTCTATCTCCTTTGGCGGCATTTCCACAGGCTTGCCGTCCAGCAGCACTGAGTAATTATCCAAGGATATTACCAGATTATCGAAGGATACTTTCTTTTCCTCGCTCTGTCCGCCGCTTCTGCGCATTACCGCCTTAATGCGGGCAATAAGCTCCTTTGCCTCGAAGGGCTTTACCATATAGTCGTCGGCACCAAGATCCAGCCCCTGTATTCGGTCCATAGTGTCGCTCTTTGCAGTAAGCATTATAACCGGCACGTCGCTCTCTTCCCGAATCTTGCCGAGCACTCCCCAGCCGTCCATACCGGGCAGCATCACGTCCAGCACTACCAGGTCGGGCTTTGCCTTGTGGAAGGCCTCAAGGGCCGTGTCGCCCCGCTCGCAGGTGGTTACTGTACACCCTTCTTTTTTAAGGTACATCTCTATTATCGCCAGTATATTGCGGTCGTCATCTATTACCAGTATTGATTTTTTATCCATTGCCGTAATATTCGCCTTTCGTTTATTTTGCTTTGTTTCCCGTTTCAGCGCAGCTTTGCTCGTCCCTTACGATTATACCGTTTCGCAGGAGCAACGCCGCTGTAACGCCCACGCCCGGCCTCAGTGTACCAGTAAAGCTGCCGTCGTAGATGAGGCTCGATCCGCAGGAGGGGCTTTTCTCCTTCAGCACAGCCTCTGTAACGCCGTACTTTTTGCATAGCTCAAGGACTATTTCAGCACCCTTCACGTACTGCGCCGTAACATCTTCGCCGGCCTTATTCACGACCTTCGCTTTGCCGCATAGCACATCAAACCCGTCGCCGCCCTGTATCTCTGCAGGTGAGCGTGGCGTGTCCAGCCCGCCCAGTACCTCCGGGCATATGCATACGGCACCCGTTTTTACAAGCTCCCGCGCCCATTTGTTCGGTTTTGCCATGCCGTCATAGCGGCAGGGTGTGCCTCTCAGGCATTCTGAAACTGCTATCATAAATGATACCACCCAAATATGAACCTGGTATGAATAAATCCGCAAAAACAGTCCAAATCAGCCGTTTTGCGGCGCTTGTCACTGTTTTGTCTCCTTCAGCGTGACCACTGTTACACCCGCGTCGCCCTCGCCGTAGTTGCCGAGGCGGAAGGATTTCACCCGCTTGTTTGTGCGGAGGTAATCCTGTATTCCGGCACGCAATGCGCCCGTGCCCTTGCCGTGTATGATGTTTATCTCCGTAAGGCCGGAAAGCACCGCGTTGTCTATGTACCTGTCGACCACCAGTATTGCATCGTCCACCAGCATTCCCCTGATGTCCAGCTCCATTCCTACCTGGCGATCCTTCTCGAGACGTATTTTGCCCACGCCCTTTTGCGGTGTGTCGTCCTGCATCATGCGAAGATCCGCAAGCTTTGCGTTGAGCTTCATTACACCCGCCTGTACCTGAACCTCGCCCTTTGAGTCAGGCTTGGAAAGCACCGTCGCCTTCTTATCGAGAGACACTATTCTGACTGTATCTCCAGGATTGACTGTCTTAGGCGGCTTGGTGCCGTCCTCCTTGTTAAGCACCAGTTTTTCCGCAAGGTCGTCACGGCGCTTGCGAAGGGCGTCACGGGACTGCTGTATCACCCTGTCTGCGGCGCTCCTGTCCACGCCCTTTATGCTGCGGATATCGGCTATCAGCTTATCCATCTCACGGCGCGTATCCTCCACTATGCGCCGCGCCTCATCCTTGGCCTTCGCCTGATATTTTGCCCTGTCCGCCTCCAGCTTTCTGCGCTCGGCCTCGGTTTCCTGCCGGAGCTTGTCAAGGTCGCGCCGAGCTGCGCTTGCCATTGCCCGCTCCTCCTCCGCCAGCTGATAGCGGCTCTGGGCGCTGGAGATTATATCCTCGAAGTGTACGTCCTCGCCCTTGAGGTACGTCCTCGCCCTGTCTATCACGCCCTCGTCCAGCCCAAGCCGCTTGGATATTTCAAAGGCGTTGGACTTGCCGGGTATGCCTATAAATAGCCTGTACGTGGGACACAGCCTGTCAACGTCAAACTCCATGGAGGCGTTCTCTATTCCGTCATGGGTAAGCGCGAATGCCTTGACTTCGCTGTAATGGGTAGTGGCCACGGTGACGGTATTGCGGGAATGAAGCTCCTCCAGTATGCTCATTGCAAGGGCCGCACCTTCTACAGGGTCAGTGCCCGCCCCAAGCTCATCCAGCAGCACCAGCGACCTGTCGTCAGCGCCCTTCAGTATGCCTACTATGTTCGTCATATGGGAGGAGAAGGTGGAAAGAGACTGCTCTATCGACTGCTCGTCGCCTATGTCTGCGTATACGCTGTCGAATACGGATATCTCGCTGCCAATGTCCGCAGGTATGAACATGCCGCTTTGGGTCATCAGCACAAACAGTCCCACAGTCTTCAGCGTTACGGTCTTGCCGCCGGTATTCGGGCCGGTGATTATAAGCGTCCTGAAATCGCGGCCCAGCCATATGTCTATTGGTCGCACCGTTTCCTTAGGTATGAGAGGGTGACGTCCCTGCACTATGCGTATGTAGCCGGTGTTATTGAGCTTGGGCTCCGTGGCGTTCATGTCCCGGGCCAGCTTGGCCTTGGCAAACGCCAGGTCCATTTCGCCCAGTATCCTTATATTCTCGTTTATCTCACTGCCGTAGGGCGCTACCATGGCGGTAAGCTCTGAGAGTATGCGCTCTATCTCCTGCTGCTCCTCGGCTATAAGCTTTTTATATTGGTTGCCAAGCTCCACCACCGCGGCAGGCTCAATAAACAGCGTCGCCCCACTGCCGGATTGATCGTGTATCAGGCCCGGCACATTCTGGCGGTATTCCTGCTTTACAGGGATAACAAACCTGCCGTTGCGTATGGTTATCAGCGGTTCCTGAAGGTATTTCGAGTAAGCGGCAGAGCGTATCATGCTGCCCAGCCGCTCGCGCACCTTATCGTTTGTCTGGCGCATGGAGCGGCGTATTCTCGAAAGCTCCGGAGACGCCCCGTCGAATATCTCATCCTCCCCCAATATGCATCGATCTATCTCCTCCTCTACAGAACGGTGGGTAGAGATGTACCCCGCAAGATTGCTGAGGAGCGGAACGTTTTCTTCCTTCTCGATGGCCTCCTTTGCAAGACGTGAAACGCGCAGGCAGCGGGATATGCCCATAAGCTCGGCGGGAGATACAAACAGCGCCGCGTGTATGCGCTTCAGGCATTCCCGCATATCCGGGAAGCTGTCTACGGGCGAACGGCCGGTGCGTATAATTACCGTTTCCGCCTCGGCCGTAAATGCCAGCGCGGATTTTACCTTGTCAAATGTATCGTAAGGCTCCATGCCCTCTGCAAGCTCGGCGCCTGCGCAGGTCACGGTTTTAGCCTTCAGCATTTCGGCTATTTTGTCGTATTCAAGTGTTTTTAAAACCTTTTCCTGCATATTCATCTCCGAATTTAATCTACTGCCCTGTTCCAATGGCCGCGGGTGGCGTTTTTCGCCGGGGATGTCTTTCTGCCGTCTCTTGCCGCCATAGCCGCCGCTATGCGCTCCCGTACCTCTTCAGGGCCCTCGTCGTAAAATGCAAGCTGAACGGCCTCAGGCTCTGGCAGCTCGCCGTATAGGTCCGTTATATCGGTGGGCAGGCAGTTGAGCAGCCGCACCAGGCAGCCGTCCTCCTGCCGGATATTACAAAGAGGGAATCTTCTGCCGCCCTCGTCGGTCATTTCCCCGGGGAAGCCATCGCAGCTGCGGCAGCCCCTGTACTCTTTCACCGGACAATGGCGAAGCTGCATCAGCTGCGCCCTGCCGTATACGCTTACAGAAGTGCCGGTCCCTGAAATATCCCGCAGCTGGGGTTTGGTAAGCTCCAGCGAAAGCGTCACTCTGTCAAAGCCCATATCCTTATATGCCTGTACGGTATAGCCGTTCATGGCGTTCATCTGTGTCCCCGCTATCCTGAGCGGCAGGCTTCTTATAAGCTCGAGCTGGCCAACATTGGCCGCTATGCCGCCGTCTATAAGGCCGCTTCCGATTATCTTCATAATCTTTTCCGCTTCCTTATGGCTTATTATTGCCACGGGAAGGGATATCAAAAGCTTCTTGCTTCCTTTAAACGCCGCAGCTGCTTCAAAGGCTGCAATGTGAAATTCCCAGGGCTCCAGAGCCACCTCGTCGGCTCCCGCACCGAATGCCGCCTTCGCCTGATCCAGCGTACTCACTATGGCGGTTATCCGGGTCTGCTCCGCAGGCTGGTTTTTAAGCTTTGGAACATCGCCGCTGTCGCAGCTTCTTCTCCAATGCAGAGACTCCAAAAGCTTAGCGGAAGCGTCTCTGCGCAGGGCGTTCACCGCGCTCATAGGAAGAAATGCCTTTTCGTCGATATCCGCCCTTATGCCTGCGCATATAAATGGGGTATCCCCCAGCTTTCGGGCCTGTTCCATATACCTTTCGGCGGTTTGAGGTTTTTGGGCGGGCTGTACAACGTCGCCCACGGCCTCCACATTATCGCCGCCTAAGCGCATGGCAAGCCTTGCAGCCTCACCTACGCGCATGTACAGTTCCATATCTACAGGCTGCTTGCGTGTATCCTTAGCGTAGCTGTTAGCCGCTTCTTCGATAAGTTCCTTTGATCTATCGCTTACTGCTATGCACCCGGTATGGGCGTTGTCTCCGTAAAAGTAGCCTGTGCAGCCGCCGCCACGATCAAACATATCCAGCATGCGCTTCTTATGCCGGGATATCTCGGCTTTATCCGCGCCGTCCAGCGCGTCCCTGTATGCCCGCGTCACCACCGCAACGTATTCCGCCCGCTTCATGCGGCCCTCTAATTTTATGCAGCTTACGCCGGCTTGTTTCAGCTCCGCAAGATGTTCTATCATACAAAGGTCGCCAAGGCTCAGGTCGTATTCGTCCCTGCCCGGCATATAGTCAAGCCCCATGCGTTTGCGGCAGGGCTGTGCGCAGGTGCCGCGGTTGCCGCTTCTTTCCCCCGCCATTGAGGAAAGCAGGCAGGCGCCTGAAAAGCTCATGCACAGCGCCCCGTGGGCAAAGGCCTCGAGGGCTATGGGCGTATTATTGTGTATATGCCTGATCTCCATAAGCGGCACCTCCCGGGATAGCACCACCTGCTCAAGACCCAGCTTCTCAGCCTCCCTTGCGCCGTTCAGCTCATGTATTCCCATCTGGGTGCTGGCGTGTAGGGGAAGCTCCGGAACATTTTTACGTATAAGGCTTACAAGACCCATATCCTGCACTATAGCAGCATCGGCCCCTGTTCTGCATAAAAATTCAGCGTATTTCAACGCCTGGGATATTTCCTTGTCAAGCAAAAGGGTGTTAAGCGTAATATTTACCTTTACCCCCCTCTCGTGACAGTAGTCTATGGCAGAAATAAGCCCATGGTCGTCAAAATTCGCCGCGAACCTTCTGGCATTGAACATGCTGCCGCCAAAGTATACCGCGTCCGCCCCGTTCTGCACGGCGGCAATCAATGCCTCCCGGCTGCCCGCCGGGGAAAGAAGCTCCATCATAAATAAACCAGCCTTTAAAAAAGCGGCCCAGGATAAGCCCCGAGCCGCGTATTTGCGGATATAACTATTACTTTACCCCTACGGTAGCCTTGCTCTCAAAGGGGCGCTTGACAGGAGACTGCTGCCTTGGCATTTCTCTAAGCTCGGATATGCGTGAATCCAAGGCATCGTAATCCTCGCGCAGCTTATGCAGCTCGTCCGAAAGGTTCAGCGCGGCCATTATGAGGCAGTTCGCCGTGCTAAGGTTGGGATAAGAACGCTGTACCTCATCCACCTTATCGTTTACATATCCGGCTATCTTGCGGATATATGCTTCGCTGTCGTCGGCTGAAAGGCGAAGCTCCTGCCCCGCCACATTTATAGTTACATGAGTTTTATCCATCAAATTATACCACCATATATATAGTTTCCCTAATATGGAAATTATACAATAACTTGTGTTATATGGCAATAGCTGCAACGCATTTTTTATGCTTCACCGCCGTTCTTTAAAAGCTTTATTTTTTTCGTCCGAGTTTACGCCCGCATTTCGCGGATAAAACAGACTATTCGGTACTATGCATAAAGATTTATCAAAAAAATATATTATTTGCTATTGACAGGTTTATCATATGGTGCTAAAATTGCCGCATCGTAAACAAAACGAAGTAAACGAAAGGAGACGCCAAAGATGTTCAAGTCCACTAAGTCCGCGACAGCCAATGCCATGGTCAACGCCAAGGCTTCTTGTGCTGCATCTATGGTTGCCTCTGTACTGGTTATTAACGCGCTCAGCATACAGCTGGGCGTTTTCCTTATATCCCTTATTTCCCTTATTTCCATTATTTGCATATGCATTATTACCGAAAATAGGAATGCTTTGTGGAGAGGATCGAGTTTAGCATAAATGGTGTTAAACGACGGCGGTTCCGCAAAGCGGAGCCGCCGTTTTTATTTAAAAATAAAAATAATTTTATTTGGAGGAACCAAAACAATGAAAAAAGTACTTTGTACCGTCCTGGCCGTCGTAATGGCCGTTGTATGCTTCGCAGGCTGTTCAGCCCCCGCCGCTGAGGGCGGCAATGAGGCTGGAGGCTCCGCCGCTTCCGGCGATACCATCAAGGTCGGCCTGCTGGGGCCCTATACCGGAGACCTCGCCGTTTACGGTTTGGCTGTAAAGAACGGCGCTACCCTCTATTTTGACAAGGTAAACGCCGAGGGCGGCATCAACGGCAAAAAGATCGAGCTCATCTCCTACGACAACAAGGGCGATGATGCCGAAGCCATCAACGCCTTCAACCGCGAGGTAGACGAGGGCATCACCGCCTTCATCGGCGACGTTATCACATCCAACACCATTGCTGTTGCCGGCGAGGCAAATGCCGTCAATATGCCCATGATCACCGCCTCCGCCACTGCCGAGGCAGTTACCGTAAACCCCGATGACGGTTCTGTTTATACCAACGTATTCCGCACCTGCTTCATCGACCCCTTCCAGGGTGAAAAGATGGCTCAGTATGCCAAGGAAAAGCTGGGCTACACCAAGGCCGCTGTCATCGTACAGACCGGCAACGACTACGCCGCAGGCTTGAACGAGGCTTTCAAGGCCAAGTGCGCAGAGCTGGGCATGACCGTAGTAGCCGAAGAAGGCTATGCCAAGGGCGACAAGGACTTCAACGCTCAGCTGACCAACATCAAGGCCGCAGATCCCGAATTCATCTTCTGCCCCAACTACTACGAGGATGACGGTATGATTGTCAAGCAGGCACGTGCCCTTGGCCTCACTGTTCCCTTCCTGGGCGGCGACGGTTGGGACGGCGTTGTGAAGTACGCCTCTGCCGAAGAGCTTGAGGGCACCTTCTATTGCTCCGCTTACGCACCCGGCTCCACCGACGCTGTAAAAGCCTTTGAGGAAGCCTATACCGCAGCCTACGGCACAGATACGCTGAACATGTTCGCAGCCAACGCCTACGACGCCGCCATGGTAATGTGTGCAGCACTGGCTAAGGCCGAGGAGACCGGCGAAGCTCCCGCCAGCGACGCCTACAAGCAGGCCGTAATTGACGCCATCAAGACCGAGGGCGCAAATGTGGTGGGCATCACCAGCGAAGCCGGCTATACCTTCGATGCGAACAACAATCCCATCAAGGACGCCGTAATCATGACCATCACCAATGGCGAGGCCGTATACAAGGAGACCTTCTAATCTTCTTACCTACTTAAGTAAATACCCTAACGATAAAAGCGCCCTGCCCCGTAAGGCCTGCCTTGGGGGCTGGGCGCACCTTGGAGGAATTTTATGAGTACACTTTCCCTGATCCTCAGGCAGGTAGTGAACGGCCTTCAGTCAGGCTCGATATACGCGCTTGTCGCTCTCGGGTACAGCATGGTCTACGGCATAATCATGCTGCTTAACTTCGCCCACGGGGATATCATAATGGTAGGCGCATACGCCGCCTGGTTCTGCCTATGCGGATTTGCCGGTAACCCCATCCTGGCGATCATTGCGGCTATATTCGTATGCGTGCTGTTGGGCGTATCCATAGAAAAGGTCGCTTACGCGCCGCTGCGCCAAAGCCCCCGCCTTTCCCTGCTCATTACTGCCATAGGCGTATCCTATCTCCTTGAGAACCTTGCACAGCTGTTGTTTGGCGCAGGCGCAAAGTCAATGCCCGGCTTTATGCCCACCTCTACCATATCCATAGGCAGCATAGATGTGTCCTGGACAGCCATAATCACGCTGATAGTCACCGCCATATCAATGGCCGCCCTGACGCTGCTCGTAAAAAAGTCAAAGATGGGCAAGGCCATGCGCGCCGTATCCGAGGATACCGGTGCCGCTCAGCTCATGGGCATCAATGTGAACCGCACCATATCCTTCACCTTCGCGTTGGGCAGCGCCCTCGCGGGCATAGCCTCAGTGCTGTACTGCGCAGCCTATCCCCAGGCTACTCCCACAATGGGCTCTATGCTGGGCCTTAAGGCCTTCGTAGCGGCAGTCCTTGGCGGCATAGGTTCCATACCCGGCGCAATGGTAGGCGGCTTGGCAATAGGCCTTGCCGAGGCGATGGTCTCCGCCGCAGGCCTCTCCGTATGGAAGGACGGCATAGTATTCGCCATACTGATAGTGGTGCTGCTTGTAAAGCCTACAGGCATTATGGGCCACGAGATACAGGAAAAGGTATAAGGAGGAAAGTACAATGGATAAGATCAAAAAGCCCCTCCCCATGCCCCTCCGCTATGCCATCAACCTTGCCGTATTCGCGGTTTTTCTCTTCGGCGTGAACGCCCTCATCACGGGCGGCAGTGTACCGAACTACTATACTAAAGTTATAGTGCTGTGCGGCATCAACATAATCCTCGCCGTATCGCTGAACGTAGCTACAGGCTACCTCGGACAGCTGCCTCTGGGCCATGCAGGCTTCATGGCGGTAGGCGCATACACTTCCGCCCTGTTCCTCAGGGCAGTACCCAATCTGCCTGAGTTTGTAGCATTCCCTCTCGGCATAATACTCGGGGGCGTGGTATCCGGCATATTTGGCATACTGATAGGTATCCCCGCGCTGCGCCTTAAAGGCGACTATCTTGCCATAATCACGCTCGGCTTTGGCGAGATAATCCGCGTGGTGCTTCTGAACATCGACAGCGTATTGGGCTTCAACTTCACCTATGGTGCGGCCAGCCTGAAGAACATACCCAAGTACACCAGCTTCTTCAACTGCTTCCTTTGCGTGGGCATAGTGTGCTTTCTCATTCATACCCTTATGAAGTCCAAGCACGGCAGGGCCATACTGGCAGTGCGCGAAAACGAGATAGCTGCCGACTCAGTGGGCATCAACCTTACCTATTATAAGGCCCTCGGTTTTACGGTATCCGCCATATTCGCAGGCGTAGCGGGTGCTCTGTACGCAAGCTACCTTGGCATACTGAATCCCTCCAGCTTCGGCTTCATGAAGTCCATAGAAATACTGGTGATGGTAGTCCTTGGCGGCATGGGTTCCATGGTAGGTTCAATAGTATCCGCAACCGTGCTTACAGCAGTACCTGAACTGGTGCTTAGAGCATTCTCCGACTACCGCATGATAGCTTACTCTCTGCTGCTCATCGTAGTAATGATATTCAAGCCCTCCGGCCTTATGGGCCAGTACGACTTCTCCCTTACCGGGCTCATTGACAAGGCACGCATGGGCACGCTCTTCAGGAAGGGCAAGGACAAAAAAGAAAAGGCAGGTGACAAGTAATGGATAAGATGGTTCCCGTACCAAGCCATTCTATAATTCCAGAAAGAGATCTTTCTTCAAAAACCATACTTGAGGTACACCGCCTTGGGATAGACTTCGGCGGTCTGCACGCCGTTGAGGATTTCAGTATAATGCTGGGCCGCACCGAGATATCCGGCCTTATAGGCCCTAACGGTGCGGGCAAGACCACCGTATTTAACCTGCTGACCAACGTTTACCAGCCAACCCACGGCGTCATACTGATAGACGGCATAGACACCCGCGGGAAAAAAACCTGGCAGCTCAACCAGCTGGGAATTGCCCGAACCTTCCAAAATATCCGCCTGTTCTCCAAGCTTTCCGTCGAGGACAACGTAAAGATAGGCCTGCACAACGCCTGCCAGTCCTCCCTGGCTGCAAGCATGCTGCGGCTCCCGTCCTACTGGTCCGCCGAAAAGAAGGCCCACGAGACCGCAATGGAACTGCTCTCCATATTCGACATGCAGCACATGGCTTCCTGGGAGTCCGGCTCCCTGCCCTACGGTGCTCAGCGAAGGCTTGAGATAGTCCGGGCTCTGGCCACCAGCCCCAAGGTGCTGCTGCTGGATGAGCCTGCCGCGGGCATGAACCCCTCCGAAACCGCAGAGCTTATGCAGAACATAAAGAAGATACGCGATACCTTCCACCTGGCTATCCTGCTCATAGAGCACGACATGAATCTGGTCATGGGCATTTGCGAGGGAATCGCGGTTCTGAATTACGGCAGAATAATCGCTAAGGGCACGCCTGACGAGATAAAGTCCAACCCACTCGTCATAGAGGCTTACCTGGGCCGAGGCAAGGAGGCAAAAAATGCTTAAGGTTGACAACATCAACGTATATTACGGCGCGATACATGCCATAAAGAATGTAAGCTTCCAGGTAAACGAAGGCGAGATAGTGACTCTGATAGGAGCAAACGGCGCTGGCAAGTCCACTATACTGAAGACCATATCCGGCCTTCTGCACACAAAGACCGGCAGCGTTTCATTTCAGGATCATAATCTGAAGTCGGCACCGCCGCACAAGATCGTCGAGATGGGCATAGCGCACGTTCCTGAGGGGCGGCGGGTATTCTCCCGCATGAGCGTTGAGGAAAACCTGGAAATGGGCGCTTTTACACAGCCCAATGATTCTGTCAACGCTGCCATAGAGCACGTCTATGAGCGTTTTCCCCGCCTTAAGGAGCGCCGCAAACAGGTCGCGGGTACTCTCTCCGGCGGCGAGCAGCAGATGCTTGCCATGGGTAGAGCTCTCATGTCCCGCCCCAAGCTCATGATGCTTGACGAGCCCTCCATGGGCCTCGCACCTATACTGGTCGACCAGATATTCGACATAGTAAAGGAGCTGAACCAGTCCGGCGTTACCATCCTCCTTGTGGAGCAGAATGCACAAATGGCTCTCTCTATCGCAAACCGGGGCTATGTTCTGGAAACCGGCAGGATAGTCCTCTCCTCCGATGCGGACGAACTTCTCCACAACGACGCCGTCAAGAAAGCATATCTTGGCGGCTAGGCCAAATCAAAATACACTGAGCCGAGGCTGTTAAAAAAGTGGCTTAATGCCACTTTTTAACAGCCTCGGTTTATTATTCTCTATTGCGCAGCTTTTTTTATCTTGTAAAGCTCCTCTGTTGCCAGACGCGTCTTTGCAACTATATCACCACAGCCCTTTGGGAAGCAGTAGTACAGCGCCGCCGCATCCCCTATACATATGACGTCACCCATCTCATACCAGAAATAATCCGAATACAGGCTGTAGCTAGCCAGCGGGTGCTGATGATAATCCAGCTTTCCGTTGCAGCCCGTAAGGCGGAAGCCGTTTTCGCCATGGGTCAGCCTGCCTTCTCCTATACCGTATACCTTTCTGGTATTTACCATCATGTATATGTCCACTGGAACGTCCAGCTTATAGCTCCCTTTCAAAATTTCCTGCCTCACGCAATCCCGCTCCCATGCGTACCAATCGGGTATGTGAGGAAATTCCGTCTTTCCTTCCTTTGCTTCCATAAAGCCGTATTCCGTAAGTGTATAGCCCTTGCCGCAGGCATTGCACAGTATATCTGCTCCACCGGATTCCATGGAGCCCTCCGCACCGCAGTGCGGGCATTTGTACAGTACGCGATTCAGCCCCTCGGCGCGGAAAGGTTCGCTTATTTTAACGTTGTTCTCCTGCTGCCATTTGAAGTTGTCGAAGGAGAACTGCTCGTAAAGTATACCGTTTATATCCTCGGCCGTCTTTGTCCTTATGTCCTCCGGAGAAAGTATGTAGCTTATATCGGCAGATACGTCTACCTTGCGCAGCCTCAGACCGTTATAGAGCGGATCCCGCGCGAAGGCGCCGTAGGTGCGTATCATCACCACAGGCACTCCCATGAGTTTGATGCACTTGCCCAGGCCCGCAGGCAGCGGCGTAGCGGTACCGTCAAATGTATAGCTTGCCTCGGAATACATAAGTATGGAGCTTTTCAGCTTTTTCAGTGCAAACATCATATCCCGTACCAACTGGGTATCCGTTACGAACTTGCGGGTAGGTATGCAGCCCAGGCTTCTCATAAGCCGCTCCTTGCCCACAAAGCCATCGGATGTACAGACAATATTTAGGGGTCTGGGGTAAAGCACCGTAGAGGCTATCTTGAGATCTATAAAGCTCGAATGGTTCATAAGTACCAAGCACGGCTCTTTTTTCCCCAGCTTTTCCATTTCAAATTCACGGTATTTAAAATTTGTTGCTTTCAGATCCGGCGCGGATACCGCCCGCAGCAGCATTCTGAAAAATATATTTGGCCGTTTAGGATATACGTGCTGCTGTACCGGTTGTGCCAGCACTTCCTCAATGTCCATATAGACGGTCTTTATCTTCATTTTGTCTCCCACTCAAAAGCATATAAAAACTTTACACGTAAATTGTAACACAGGGCCTAACGAACTGTAAATTACTTGTTGACATATGTATTTTTATTACTATAATTGTATATGGCAATGATAGAGGCGCAGAGGACATTATTAGGCCCTACACACGAGCGGCAGGCACCGCGGGGCGGAAAGGGTCCTTTGCCGAAGTACCGGCATAATGCCTGAGTGCCGGCGCTGGGCCAGTGGGAGAATATCCTCTGGACTGTCACGTAAAAGTGGAGCGCTGTCATGGTATGCACGGTATAATATAATTTATATTTGATGTATTTTTAGTCATGATTTTTGCGGTTCACAAAGATCATGGCTTCTTTATTTTTTGACTCGATCTTTATGGAGGAAAACCAAATGAAACTATCTACCCGCAAGACGCTGCCTACTATCATAATGGTGGCCATTACGCTGATAGTGCTCTGCATAGCCGCTTTCGCCACCCAAGGCGCTGAGCTTGGCACGGAGCGCTTCTACAACACTCCTTGGGCCCTTCTTCCGCCCGTAATCGCCATTACTCTGGCACTGGTAACGAAGGAGGTCTACTCTTCCCTGTTCGTGGGTATACTAGCAGGCGGCCTGCTCTACTCCAACTTCTCCTTTGAAGGTACAATTCTGCACGTTTTCAACGACGGCATAGTATCCGTACTGTCCGATTCCTATAATGTCGGCATACTGGTATTCCTGGTCATACTCGGCGTCATGGTATGCCTTATGAACAAGGCTGGCGGAAGCGCCGCCTTCGGTCGTTGGGCCGCCAAGAACATAAAGTCCAGCGCAGGCGCGCAGCTGGCTACCATAGCCCTCGGCATACTGATATTCATAGATGACTACTTCAATTGCCTTACCGTCGGTTCCGTAATGCGCCCCGTGACGGATAAGCACAACGTGTCCCGCGCAAAGCTTTCTTATCTTATAGATGCCACCGCGGCTCCTGTGTGCATTATCGCACCTATCTCCTCATGGGCTGCCGCCGTTTCCTCATACGTGGAGGACGGCTCCGGACTCACCCTTTTTATCAAGGCAATTCCCTTCAATTACTATGCCCTTCTCACCATCACATTTATGATAGGGCTGGTGCTGCTGAATACTGACTTCGGCCCCATGGGCAAATGCGAGTTTAACGCTAAGAATGGCGACCTCTTCTCCGGCAAAAACCCTTATGCTTCCGCCGAAGCAACTGAGGCCAATACTAACGGCCGTGTAATAGACCTTGTGCTGCCAATAATCGTGCTAATTGTAGCCTGCGTCACCGGCATGATATACTCCGGCGGATTCTTTGACCCTGCCAGAGAAGGTTATCACAACATAGTCACCTCCTTCTCAGGCTCCGACGCTTCCGTAGGCCTTATGCTGGGCTCCTCCTTCGCCCTCGTCATAACCATCGTTTTTTATCACCTCCGCAAGCTTATGAGCTTCTCCGAAATGATGGGCATGCTGCCCGAAGGCTTCAAGGCCATGGTCCCAGCAATACTGATACTGACCTGCGCCTGGTCCCTCAAGGCAATGACCGATTCCCTCGGGGCTGGCGCATACGTGGCTTCTGCCGTAAAGAGTTCTGCCCAGAGCTTCCAGTCCTTCCTGCCTGCCATAGTATTCCTTATCGGCTGCTTCCTCAGCTTCGCTACGGGTACCAGCTGGGGTACCTTCGGCATACTTATCCCCATAACACTGGAGGTATTCCCCATCACTGACCCCATAGGCGTCATATGTGTCTCTGCCTGCATGGCAGGCGCTGTATGCGGTGACCACTGCTCACCCATCTCCGATACCACCATAATGGCCTCCGCGGGCGCACAATGCGATCACGTAATGCACGTATCCACTCAGCTGCCCTATGCCATTACCTGTGCCGCCGTGTCATTCGTATCCTACATAATAGCAGGCTTCGTCCGCATCGCTTGGATTTGCCTGCCAATAGCCATAGCGTTGATGCTGCTGACCCTTGTGGTCATCAAGAAGTTATACGCAAAAAAAGTGTACTAACCGAAATCGTGCAAAAGCGGGATCCTTCTCCCGCTTTTTTATTTATCTAAAATATGTACATATAAAAAACAGCCCATATCGCCTATGGACTGTTTCTGGTCTGGGTGAGAAGATTTGAACTTCCGGCCTCTTGAACCCCATTCAAGCACGCTACCAAACTGCGCCACACCCAGATACGATTGTTTTGTTGTTATTATAATAGCATTTTGCCAATAAAAAGTCAATGCCCCATGTCAAAATAATTCTTTAATCTATTATTATATTATAGAAAAAGCCTTTAAGTCCGGCAAAATTCGAGATCGTATCTTGAGGCGTGGACGCTATCACGTTTTGCCATATATCGTTCAATGTATACGGGTATTCGTATTCATTTACCCCTGCATAAAATGGTCACCCCCACAGAAAAGTGTCACTATTAACGAGTACTTCTGACACAATAAAACCCTAAATCCTTAGAGATTTAGGGTTTTTCGTGGTGCGAATGGCGGGATTTGAACCCGCAAGCTTTCGCCGGCAGATTTTAAGTCTGCTGTGTATGCCGTTCCACCACATTCGCATGAGATCATTATAGGATATTTGCAAAACAAGGTCAAGAATCGGATTAGAGGCACAACAAAATGATACTCTCTACGCTCGCCTGCCAATGATATTATACAGGATATGATGGCCTCCGTCAAATGCCGGACGGATAAGACAGTACCCTACCGCGCTCACATATTCTCCCGCCCGAGGCTCCTATTTCTTTAATGCTTTTGTGTTTTTCCCTGCTGTATCTACGTAATACCCCGTTATTTCGCTATGCTGAGCTTATGACAGCAACCCGCGCCAAGCACCCTCTCTACGCCCTCGCGGAACTTATTGAACTCGCCGTCCGGAACGAAAGCAAGCGCCGTTCCGGCAAAGCCGCCGCCGTGTACGCGTACCGCGCCGCGGCCATTAAGCAGTTTCTTACAAAGGGCTATAGTGAAAGCCATGCTCTGATGCTCCCTGCTGCCTGAGGGGATCACGTTTTGCAGATACTTCCATGAGGAATCGCCTGAGTCGTTCACAAGCTTAAGGAAGCGGTCAAAGTCGTTATTTCGAAGTGCCGCCGCCTGCTCCGCTACGCGCCTGCTGTCGTCAAATATGTGCATGGCACGGAGCGCCCCTCTGTCACCCGCCACCTTGCGTACTTCGGGAAGTCTTGCATAAAACTCGCTTTCGTCCACATCTCTCAGGTATTCCCTGCCGAAGACCCGACATACCTTATGCAGTTCGCCGGGTATGGCGGCATAATTCTCCGTCAGGCCCGCGTGGTCGGCACCGCTGTCTATTATGCAAAGTGTATAACCGCAGCCGTCAAAGTCATACTCCACGTTTTCCACCACCGGATGCGCCGGGTCCCTGAAGTCTATATAGACCAGGCCGCCAACGCTTGAGGCAGTCTGATCCATAAGGCCGCAGGGCTTTCCGAAATACACGTTCTCGGCATACTGGCCTATCTGTGCTATTTGAACCGGCGTAAGTTTATCCTCAAAAAACAGGCCGTTTAATATGCGGCCAATGAGCACCTCAAACGCCGCTGAACTGGAAAGGCCGGAGCCGGGCAGCACCGTGGAGCTTACCTTCGCATCCAAACCGCCAAGCTTACAGCCGCACTCTGTAAATGCCGATGCTACGCCCCGTATCAGCGCCGCGGTGGTGTTCTTCTCCTCCTCGTGCACCCCAAGATCCCATACGTCTATCTCTACAGGGTCATATCCCTCTGAAATCACGCGTATTTTACCCTCGCAGTTCCTGCGCACTATGGCCTTTGACTCGAGGTTTATGGCGGCTGCAAGCACACGGCCGTGCTGATGATCGGTATGGTTGCCGCCTATCTCTACACGTCCGGGAGCGGAAAAGCGATACTCTTCATCCATATGCCGCCTCATCAGGCTTTGTAGCCGCAGGGGTGGGTGCTGTGCCAGCGCCACGCCGTGGAGATTATTGTATCTATATCGTCGTATTTGGGCTTCCAGCCAAGCACTGTCTTAGCCTTTTCGCTGGAAGCTACAAGCTGCGCGGGGTCGCCCGCCCTGCGGGATACAATCTCGCACGCTATGGGCTTACCTACTACCTTTTCCGCCGCATCCACTATCTCCCTTACGGTAAAGCCCACGCCGTTTCCAAGGTTAAACACGTCGTTTTTGCCGCCGTTCATAAGATACTCAGCAGCCAGCACATGGGCCGATGCGAGGTCGCACACATGTATGTAATCCCTCACGCATGTACCGTCGCGAGTACCGTAATCGTCGCCGAATATGTTCACGGTCTTCCGCTGTCCGTTAGGCACCTGCAGGACTATTGGTATAAGGTGCGTTTCGGGGTCGTGAGCTTCGCCTATATTGCCGTTGGGGTGCGCCCCGCAGGCGTTGAAATAGCGCAGAGCCACAAAATGTATATCGTGGGCCACGGAGGTCCAGTGGAACATTCGCTCCATGGAAAGCTTGGTTTCGCCGTAGCAGTTGGTAGGGTGGGTCGGGTCACTCTCCATTATTGGCACGCGCTCAGGCTCGCCATATATGGCGGCTGTAGATGAGAATACTATGTACTTCACCCCGTGCTCTACCATGGATTGCAGCATGGTTCGTGTACCGCCCATGTTGTTTTCATAGTATTTCAGGGGCTTTATCATACTCTCGCCCACCTGGGAATTAGCGGCGAAATGTATCACTGCGTCTATCTTTTCGGCGTCAAATACGGAATCTATGAATGACTTGTCCCGTATATCGCCCTTATAGAACCTCGCCTTTGGGTGTACCGCCTCTATAAATCCCGTTTCAAGGTTATCCGCCACAGCTACGTCGTATCCGCCGTCTATGAGTTCGTACACGGTATGGCTGCCGATGTAGCCGGCGCCGCCCAGAACCAATATGGTTTTCATGGCAATTCTCCCTATAGGTGCCGCGGTTTTATCGCGCGCCATATTTTTCACATTATAAATTAAAAAGCCCCCGTGAACAATATAAAAATATCACTTTTTGGTTTGCCTTTTGTCGGATTAAGTCACATCGTTAAGGTGCTGACTATTTTTAACTGAATAGCACTTCATAAAAAATGTCCTCGCCTTATAAAGGCGGGGTCATTTTTTATAAGCCAAATTGAATCAATCCTTCTCGTTGAGCCACTCTTTAAGCACCTCAACATAATGGTCGTTGTCCTCTACGAAGCACATGTGGCGGCACTCCCTGAACAGCTCCCATCTCGAGTTTGGTATATTGTCGTACATCACCTTGGCTATATACGGTGTGCAAAGGTCATTGCCGCCATTGATCACGAGGCAGGGCTCCTTTATGTCCTTGAGCTTGTCTATTACATCGTAATCCTTCAGCGTACCCATTGGTGTGTACTCGTTAGGGCCCCAGCCTACGACATAGCTCTCCCGGCCTGTCCTTTTCTTCCTCAGCAGGCACTCAGGCCCATTGGGATCGGGCTTGCCCGCAGCGTGGCGCAGCATATACTCTTCCTCTGCCCTCTGGTATATATCGCTGGAATAGTCACCGGTCTCGGTAGCCGTTTTTATGGCTTCCTGGTATTCCTCCGGCAGCTCCTTTATCATGCGTGCCTGTTCAATGCCCCACAGCCAGCTTGCGGGCAGCGTGCTGGAAAGTATGCCGCTCTTTACGCCTGAGTGCTCATAGTTGCAGATATAGGTCAACAGCAGCATGCCTCCCCAGGACTGGCCCAGCAGGTGGCAGGTATCCAGTCCCAGGTGCTCTCTCAGTGTGATAAGCTCATTTACCCATGTCTCGGCCTTCCATAGCTCAGGCCTTCCGTCGACGTATGAGTTGCCGCAGCCTATCTGGTCATACATGACGAGCATGCGACCGTCCTCCTCCGCCACCCTGTCCAGCACCTCGAAATAATTGTGAGTAGAACCGGGGCCTCCATGCAGGAGTATCAGCGGCGCCTTGTCTGTACGCTTGCCAACCGTCCTGTAATAGGTATGGTGTCCCATAAAAGGCATATAACCTTCGCTTATCTTCATGGCCTTTATCCTCATATCCTTCAGTTAAATAGTGAGTCCGCTGTCATCTGAAAGTATAGCTTTTCAGAGCAGCTTCTGTCAAGCCTTGCCAAAGACCGCCCGTATTGCGTTTTCGTTTCTTTATATGCTGTATATTTTTTCACATTAGGGTAAAGTCTATATAAAATTGGTGCTATATGCTATAATAAATTGTTAAGATAACACCCTTGGAAAGGAACTTACTATGGGACTGCCGGCAAAACTTGTGCATTCTCAATTGAATTTCTTTAAGCCTCTGGTTGCCAGCTGCTCACTGGAAACCATACGCCGGGGACAGGACAAGCTTGGCGAGCTTATGGAAGCCATACATAAAAAGGACGTTAAGGTGCGTGATCATCCCTTCGACCGCTTCGAGGGCGCATGGGTCATACCGCGGGACGAGCGCCGTCAGGGAGTCATACTTTACCTGCACGGGGGCGGCTATACCTGCGGCGATCTCGACTACGCCAAGGGCTTCGCCGCAACGCTTGCAGATGAAGAGGGCGTGCGCGTGTTCTGTGCCGCCTACAGGCTCGCTCCTGAACACCCCTTCCCCGCCGCACTCGACGACGCGCTGGAGGCATACAGATACCTCATTAGCAAGGGCTACGGTGGGGATCACATAATGCTCTGCGGCGAGAGTGCAGGCGGCGGCCTTTGCTACGCCCTCTGCTTAAAGCTAAAGGAGCTTAAAATGGCCATGCCCTGCGGGATCATTGCCATTTCCCCCTGGACAGACCTCACAGCTTCCGGCGAAAGCTACGAAACGAACCGGGACAACGATCCCTCTCTCACAGCTGAGGTTCTTGAGTTTTACGCCCAGTGCTACGCAGCCGGCCGCGACAGGCTGGACCCGCTGCTGTCCCCTCTATTCGGCGACCTTACAGGCATGCCGCCCTCTCTCATTTTCGCAGGCGGCGACGAGATATTGCTGGACGACTCCCGGCTGCTCCATTCAAGGCTGCTGCAATGCGGCTGCAGGAGCAGTCTGCATATCGCCCCGGAACGCTGGCACGCCTACGTGCTGTACCAACTGAAGGAAAATCAGGACGATTTTGCCACGATAAACGAGTTTTTGAACAAACGCCTCTGTTCTGAACGCAAGCTCCGCTGGATGCGTCTGGACAACGCGGCAAAGATATACCCCGCCGCCCGGCGCAGGAACTGGAACAACTTTTTCCGGCTCTCGGCCACCCTGAGCGAGCCCGTAGACAGGCCGGTGCTGCAATCCGCCCTCGATGTGACTGTGCGCCGCTTCCCCTCCATGGCGGTGCGGCTGCGCAGAGGCACCTTCTGGTACTACCTTGAGGAGCTTTCCAAGGCCCCCGCCATACGCGACGAAAAAGCCTGTCCGCTGGCCCACGTGCCATTTAAAGAAGTTCGCGAGTGCGCTTTCAGGGTTATAGTATACAAGAACCGCATAGCCGTGGAGTTTTTCCACGCCATAACCGACGGCAACGGCGCGCTGGTATTCCTCAAGACACTGCTGGCCGAATACCTATACCAGAAGCACGGCCTCAATGTACCTAAGGAGGACGGTGTTCTGGGCAGGCTGGAGGAGCCCTCCGAGGAGGAGCTGGAGGACAGCTTTCTCAGGTTTGCCGGGGACGTGCGGGCAAGCCGACGGGAAAAAACAGCGTATCACCTCTCAGGCACCCCGGAGCCCGACGGATTTTTGAATCTTGTGACGTTCATGCTGGATGCGGAGTCCGTGCGCGGCAAGGCAAAGGAGTACGGGGTCACCGTTACAGAGTTCCTTTGCGCTGCTATGATGAAAGCCATACTCGACCTGCAGGCGGAAAAGGTGCATTTCCGTAGGCACAGGCGCCCCGTAAAGGTGCTTATACCCGTAAACCTCCGAAAGCTTTTCCCGAGCAGAACCCTGCGCAACTTCGCCCTGTACGTCACCCCCGAAATAGACCCTCAGCTTGGCGATTACAGTTTTAAGGAGATATGCTCAGTAGTCCATCACCGCATGGGGCTGGACTGCACCGCAAAGCTCATGGGTACTCGTATAGCCGCCAACGTCAGCAGTGAAAAGGCTTTTATCTTAAAGGTGATGCCGCTGTTCATAAAAAACGCCGCCATGAAGGCCGTATTTGACGCGGTAGGTGAGCGCAAGTCCTGCCTCTGCCTCTCAAACCTCGGCAATGTTACCGTACCACAGGCTATGCGCCCCTACATAAGCCGCATGGACTTCATAATAGGCGTACAGGCCCGGGCGCCCCACAACTGCGGCGTGCTGTCATATAACGGCACCATGTATATCAACATGATACGCAACATAACGGAGCCTGAGCTGGAACTGCACTTTTTCCGGGTGCTTCAGGATCAGGGCCTTCACGTAAAGGCCGAAAGCAACCAGCCATAGTTCAAGGAAAGGAAGGCGTGAGCTTTGTATTGTATAAAATGTGGAGTTGAGCTGAGCGACAGCGAGGAAAAGTGCCCGCTTTGCGGCACTGTGGTGTTTCACCCGTATATAAAGCGTCCGGACGGCGAAAAGCCGTACCCCGTTGACCGGAAACCTCAGGAGACCGCCAGCCGGTCCGGCCTGCTGTTCATACTTACCATGCTGTTTCTGCTGCCCCTCGCTACGTCGCTGCTGTGCGACTGGAAGATCAACGGCAGAATACTCTGGTCCGGCTACGTAGGCGGCGCGCTGACGGTGTTTTATGTGATAGTCGTACTGCCAATGTGGTTCAGGCGCCCCATACCTGTGGTGTTCGTAGCGGCGGACTTTATCGCCGCAGGCCTATACCTGCTCTATATAAACTTCGCCACAGGCGGCCATTGGTTCCTGTCCTTCGCATTCCCCGTCACCGGGGGACTGATGATAATCGCCGTAGGCGCGGTGGCGCTGATGTACTATCTGCGCCGCGGGTATCTATATATAATCGCCGGCACTCTCATAGCTACAGGCGGCTTCATGGTGCTGGTGGAATACCTGCTCAATTACACCTTTGGCCTCCACGACAGCCTGATATGGTCCATATATCCCCTGGCGTGCTGTCTGATCCTTGGGCTCACTCTCATCATCATCGCCTGCTGCCCGCCTCTTAGGGAAAGCGTGAAACGAAAATTTTTTATCTGACAAGAAATAGCAAAAGTGCGGCACATTTCAAACTGTGTCGCACTTTTCATTATTTAACTACGTCTACTTCATTTATGCCGTAATATTCAAACAGTTCAATGGCCTCCCTGCCCATCCTCTCGCCGGACACCGCAATGGGTATCGCAGGGGGGCAGGACACGGCAGGAGCGCCGCATATACGGCCCAATGCCTCGCTTACCGGTATCACCTCGTGGGGCCGGAAAAACGCCTCCCGGACCGACATAGCCCTTTCCGCCCTGGCAATGGGCAGCAGCTCTTGCTCTGCTGGTCTGCTGCGGCACTCGCCAAGCACTTTTTCCAGCCTGTACAGCTCTTCTAAAGTATTGTTGGGCGTAGTCATGAGTACCGCGTAGCCGGCGTCCGCATGCTCGCACTCTATATCCCCGCCGCGCAGCAGCTTCGCTATGTCCGTGCCTCTCATGCTCTCCGTAGCCCGTACGGTCAGCCGAAGGGGGTCGCTTTGGGGCACTTTCCACCCACGGCTCCCGAGCCGCCGTTTAAGGCAGTCCATATTCCCTGCCCATTCCGCTATCCTCTTTGGGTAATCTCCCGCCAGAAGGCTGTTGCAGGCGTCCAGCGAGGCCATTATAAGGTATGACGGGCTGGTGGAGCCGAAGAGGGCCAATGCCGAATTTGCCTGATCGGCATAGCGTGCAGGCAGGCGCCTGCTTATATGCAGGTACGCGCCACCTGTCAGCACAGGCAGCGTTTTGTGGGCCGACGCGCAGCACATGTCCGCGCCGAGGTCCAGCGGGTCCAGCGATTTTGGCAGAAACTTCAGATATGCTCCGTGGGCATTGTCAACGAGAAGTATCGTGCCGCTGTCGTGGCACACTTTGGCAAGGTTTCCCATATCCGCCATTTTGCCCAGATAATCGGGGCTGGTTACATACACGGCGGCAGGCGGAGCATCAAGCTTATTAAGTGTTTCCTTCAGTATTGCCGGCGTCACCGGACAGCCGCAGAGAGAGCTGCTGCTCTCCGGCCACAACCATACCGGCTCTATATCAAGGAGAGCCGCGGCATATACAAAGGTCTTGTGCACATTGCGGGCAGCCACTATCACATTTGAATTGCCCTTCGGCCTGTTGTTGAGGGCGAGATACAGCATTGCCCGTATGCACTGGCTGGAGCCCTCGGTAGAGTAGCAGGTGCGCTGCGTGCCGAACAGCTCCGCCGCATTGCGCTCGCTTTTGGCAATAATGCCGTCAGCCTCGTACAGCGCGTCTGCGCCGTATACCTCGGTTATATCCCATTTTTCGCAACCCAGCATGCCCTTGCCCTTATGACCGGGCATATGGAAGCGCACCCAGTCATGCTCCGAGTACTGCCTGAGAAAGTCGAGTATGGGAGTGTCCATCACATATCCTCTTGTGCGACCTTCATCATTATTGCGCACTCTATCCTCTTCTTGAACAGCTCACATCCCGCAGCATATACGCCGCGTATGCTGCCCGTAGCGTGATAAGCGTTGGCGGCGCAGCCGCCGGAGCAATAAAGCTTAGCCCAGCAGTTCTCGCATTCCCTGCGGGCATATGCGTTGCAGGAGCGGAACTCGCTTCGCACTGCCTCGTTTGTAACACCCTTCCATATGTCGCCCAGCTTGAACTTTTCCTCGCCTACGAACTGGTGGCAGGGATACAGATCGCCCCACGGTGTGACTGCCATGTACTCCGTGCCGGAGCCGCAGCCGGATATGCGCTTATATATGCAGGGGCCGCCCGTAAGATCCAGCATGTAATGATAGAAGGTTATAGGCCTTCCCTCTTTTTCGCGGCGCAGCATATCCTTTGCAAGTATCTCGTACTGCTCCTTTACTATCTCAAGGTCGTCGGAGGTCAGAGCAGCCGGGTCGTCCGGCGCGCAGACCACGGGCTCCATGCTAAGCTCGGTAAAGCCCAGATCCGCCATATGGAATACGTCGTTGGTAAAGTCGGGATTAGCGTGGGTAAAGGTGCCGCGCATATAGTAGTTCTTGCCGCCTCTTGCCTCCACAAGCTTACGGAACTTGGGCACTATGCGGTCATAGCTGCCGTTGCCCGCGTAATCTACACGGGTGGCGTCATTTATCTCCTTGCGGCCGTCCAGGGACAGCACCACATTGCTCATCTCCCTATTGCAGAACTCTATAACCTCGTCGTCGATGAGCATGCCGTTGGTGGTGAGGGTAAAGCGGAAGTTCTTGCCCCGTTCCTTCTCTACGCTGCGGGCATACTTCACAAGCCGCTTTACCACGTCCCAGTTCATCAGCGGCTCCCCGCCGAAGAAGTCCACCTCGAGGTTGGTGCGGCTGCCTGAATTCTCCATCAGGAAGTCCAGCGCGCGCTTGCCCACCTCATAGCTCATCAGCGCGCGCTCGCCGTGATACTTGCCCTGGCTGGCGAAGCAGTATGCGCAGTTGAGATTGCAGGTATGGGCGACATGCAGGCACAGCGCCTTTATAACGTCGCCTGAGCGCTGCTTGAAGGTTCCCGCCATCTCTGAGAATGTATCCGGTGTAAACAGCTTTCCGGCTGCTATCAGGGCCTTTATGTCCTCGATGCAGTCCAGTATGTCCTTCTCCTTTACATCCTGGCGGCCGGCGTATTTTTCGGATACGGCCTTCACTATTTCCTCCGGGCTGTTGTCCTGATACATAGCTATTATGTCATACGCCACATCGTCTACCACATGTATGGAGCCGGAGCAGGAATCCAGCACTATATTGTAACCGTTTAGCTTGTACTGATGAACCATTATTGCCTCTCCTATTAGGCTGCAACATAAAAACTGCCGCCTGGAAACAGGCGGCAACTTTTATTGCCAAGTTTAGTTATTCTTATTCTCGCACTTCTGGTTGGCCACGCCGCAGCTGGTTTTGCAGGCAGACTGGCACGAGGTCTGGCATTCGCCGCAGCCGCCGTTCTTTGCGCTCTCACAGAGGTTGCGGGTCTCGATGGTCTTGATTCTTTCCATGGTTTTATCTCCATTCTGTCAGTTTTGATTTTTATATGTTCGGGCATTTCCGCCAAAGCAATCGCATTTATCCACTATTACTTAAAATACTATATCAAATGATATTTTCAAAGTCAATGAAATTTATATATATGCCCGGCAATATACATAAAAACCAATCCCGGACGGCGCCTGTTTTATTGAGCCGACTCAACTTTTTTTGTGCGGTATCAACCGTTCTCCGCAGTCCGGGCAGTATTCGGGCATTCTCCCCTGGCCCCATAGGTACAGGTTGCACCCGCAATACGGGCAGCGGAAAAACTTTATAGCCTGTATTATGCCGGCAGCTGCCACCAGCACCGCTACCGCTATGCCCACTATGGCAGCACTTTCGTTTATATATGCCAGCACGCAGTTTATTATCGAAAGCGCCAACGCCCCTATAAGGCATATCCAAAGTATCCTATGGCTTTTTCTGTAATCCATCTGTATCTTCCCGTTATTCCGGCAGCACGTTCAGATCTTCGCTGTACTCCAGCCGGAACTCCTTATCAGTAAGTGTCATGTCTGTATCTATCTGGGCAAACAGAGTATTGTCGCCATTTTCCAGCCGAAGCACGTATTGGCCGTCTCTGGTCTGCACCCTGCCGGATGCTATCTCTGTGCCATCCTCATCAAAAAAACGTATGTTCAGCGCGCATACCAGTGTATCCGGGTATTCGTTCACTGCAACGGCGTCCATAAATGTATCCCCGCACTGCTCGTACACCTGAATATTTTTGAAGGATATGTACTGCTGGAAGTGCTCTTCGCCCACTATCAGCAATCCGTTTCTATCGTATGCGCTGCTGAGATCCGCCATTTCCTCCACCTGCACCGGCTCCGGCGTAGGGCTTGGGGTAGGTTCGGGGGGCTGCGTAGACTCCGGCGGAATGGTTACAGAAGGAACGATATGCGCCCCCGTGTTCACACAGCCCGTGAGCAGCATGCATACCGAGACCGCTATAAGCAGCTTAACAATCCTCTTGCTCATATTCTTCCCTGTTTTCATGTATAAGCTCCATCTTGAGATTATAAAGCTTATCGGATATGTCCACCTTGTAGGTGTGAGGATTGAGTATGCGCCTGTATTCCTCCCAGAATGCAGCCAGCTCCTTTTTGCTGTATTCCCTTATTGAGCATACGTCGGGGCTCTCATATACCTGCCTGCCGTCCACGAATACCGGCACCAGAAGTTCTCTCGCATAAAAGTCCCGTATTACCTTAGTCTGATAGGTATGGTGCTGATTGTACAGCTTGATGGGCTTGCTATCGTCTATGGTCTCGTCGTCAAGGGCGATTATATCCGCAAGCGCCATATTGTCCCGCTTGCCGTACAGGCGGTATATCTTTTTATATCCGGGATTGGTAAGCTTTGCGGGATTTTCGCTTATCTTTATCTTGGGCGTCATTTTGCCGTCCACTATCTCGGCGGACATTTTATACACGCCGCCCAGCGCGGGCCAGTCATAGGAGGTTATCATCTTGGTGCCCACGCCCCATACGTCTATCCTTGCGCCCTGTGCCTTCAGCTCGCGGATAACGTATTCGTCAAGATCGCTGGAGGCAAATATGCGCGCATCCTGATAGTCTGCGGCATCCAGCATCCTGCGGGCCTCCTTGGAGAAATAGGCAAGGTCGCCGCTGTCAAGGCGTATGCCCACCGGCTTATGGCCTTTAGCCCTCAGCTCATCAAATACCTTTATGGCATTTGGTACGCCGGACTTGAGAGTATCGTAGGTATCCACAAGCAGCATGCAGGAATCCGGGAATATCTCGGCATATGCGCGGAAAGCATCCAGCTCGGTTGGGAAGCTCATTACCCAGCTGTGGGCGTGAGTGCCTGCAATCGCAACATCGTAAAGCTGGCCTGCAAGCACGTTGCTGGTAGAGCTGCAGCCGCCTATTATAGCCGCCCTTGCGCCGTATGTACCTGCGTCTGGGCCCTGGGCACGGCGAAGGCCGAACTCCAGCACCGCGCCTCCATCTGCGGCGTAAACCACGCGGCTGGCCTTGGTGGCTATAAGGGTCTGGTGGTTGATTATATTGAGCAGCGTAGTCTCCACCAGCTGTGCCTCCATGATAGGGGCCTTTACCCGGACGAGGGGCTCATAGGGAAACACGGGCGTACCTTCAGGTATGGCATATACCTCGCCGGTAAAATGCATTTCGCTCAGCACCTTCAGGAAGCCCTCGTCAAAGAGCTTCAGGCTGCGAAGGTATTCTATATCTTCCGGGCCAAAGTGTATGTTCTTTATGTAATCTATGGCGGTGTCAAGGCCGGCCATGATGGTATAGCCGCTGTTTGGCATATTTTCCCTGAAAAACACATCGAACACAGCCTGGTTTTTCGTCATGCCGAACTTGTAGTAGCCGTACATCATGGTAAGCTGGTAAAGGTCCGTCATCATGGTAAGGTTTCGCATATTTCAATCCCCCCGAATTTTTCTGCTTTACTGCCCGTCCCCGGCGCCGTCCTTCTGCTCCGTCTCTTCACTTTCCGGCTTTTCTCCGGCAGCTTCTTCCTTTTCGCTTTCCCCGGCGCTGTCCGCTTCGTCCGGCGCGGCTGCTTCCTCTGCTTCAGCCTCCGGCGCGGGCCATATCAGCCTGCCCAGCTTCTTTTCCTTAAAATGCCTTATGATGAAGAAGGCAGCTACCGCGGCTACGACTATGAGGCTAAGCATCTCCGATACCCGCACGCCTGCGGCTATCGCCCCGCCCGGCTTTATTATATACAGGCTGTCGCCCCTGAGCCTTTCCACGAACATCCGCTCAAGGCCGTACAGTGCGGCATACGATAATATCGCATCGCCGTCGTGCCTGAATTTTTTGCGGCAGCTCCACAGTATTATAAACACTATAAGACACCATACGGACTCATAGAAAAACGTTGCCATGTGGTAGGGGTTGGAGCAGGGCTGGCCGTTGAATGTATGGTATCCCTCTATATACACCGCAAAGGGGAACCACATAAGCTCACCATTGCTTATGGGAAGGCCGAAGGCCTCCTGATTAAAAAAGTTTCCCCAGCGGCCTATGGCCTGAGCCAGCACCAGACCGGGGGCTATGCAGTCCGCAAGCTTCAGAAAGCGTATCTTCCTGACTTTGGAATAGATGAACATACCGAGAAGCCCGCCTATTACCGCGCCGTATATGGCAAGGCCTCCTTCCCATATATACAGGGCGCGTATGGGGTTTGAGGCATAGCTCGCCCACTCGAAAATCACGTAGTAAAGCCTTGCGCCCACCACTCCGGAGGGGATTATCACAAGGCACATATCCAGTATATCGTCCTCGGTCAGCCTCTTGCGCTTGCCCTCCTTGAGCGTGAGCCATACCGCTATCAAGATGCCGAGGGCCATGAGCACGCCGTACCAGTATACGTCGCGTCCGAACAGAGTAAACGCTACCCTGCTGGGATTATTCATATTTTGTTCCTCCAATTACTCTTAAAATATCAAACATACTAAAATACGGCAGGAACCCTTGCCCATGCCGCACTTTGGCATTATCAGTATTATACTCCAAACTTCCCTTTAAATAAAGCCCGCCAATATGAATAATAGCCAAATCTCGCATAAAAAACCTGAAACCCTCCTTAGGAGTCGGATTTTCAAAGCGCATTTATGCCCAGCTGAAGTTTTCCTTCCCCGCGCCAAGTTCAAAATGGCACTTGGCTATGCCCAAGTCTATTCTTGAATAAAAGCCCCTGCCCGCCTTTGCGGATACCTTGCCATCTGCAAGGGTAAAAAAGAATTTCTGCTGATTTACCGCAGTTGGCGCCAGCAGCGCCGCCTCAACGCCTTTTTTAAACCACTCCGGCACGTCGCCGCTCATATCGGCTACTTCCAACGGCGTTTTGCTTTTATGTGGCACGCCCTGAGTTTTGCCGTAGCCTATCGCTATGACTATGCACAGCTTTTCCCCGGCGTCAAGCTTGTAAGCCGTCTTTATCCTTCTGTATGTCATGGCCACCCAGCAGGTATTGAGTCCGAGCTGCTGGGCAAAGAGCACCAGCTTTTCGCCATAGTAGCCGCATTTTTCCTCTAATTCGTCGTCCTTCTTGCCTATCATCGCGATGTAATCCGTCACGCCGGAGAATTTGCCATAGTGTGCCATAGGGCTGTCGAAGGCCTTGGGCTCATGGGTGATAAGCTGTATATGCAGCCCGCTCCGGCCGTTGAGCTCCGCTATTTTATCCTCCAGCATGTCCTTGATCCCGCCTTCAATCTCCCTCTGCTCATACGCCCGCACGGAATGGCGCGCCCGCATGGCTTCGTATATATCCATCTTTACCTGCATACCCTGCTCCCTTCCCGCATTTTTATCGGCTTATGCCGCCGCGCGGCCTTGTTTTAAAAAGCGCCGTTCAGGCGTAAAACACCTAAACGGCGCTATGTCGCTTTTTGCCTTAGATCAGTACGCCCTTGCGAAATACATCATGGTCTTTGCCTCACGGTTGCAGAATACGCACTTACAGCCGGGCTTTACAGTCGTATCCTCATCCATGGGCTTGCAGCGGGTAGATGCACCGGTAACGCACTTTATTTCCATCTCGCAATCGGGATCGGCACACCAAGGGGCCTTTACGAAGCCCTTCTTTACGCCGTCCATAAAGTCGCCGAAGTTTTCGGCGTGAGTAGTATGAGCCTTGCGGTGCTCGAGAGCCATATCGTACATGGTCTGATGTATATCGGCCATGAGCTTTACGAGGTTTTCTCCTATGCCTTGGATCGGCATGGTGAACTTCTCGAGGGTATCGCGTCGCACTACGGTCACCACGCCGTTCTCAATATCCCTGGGGCCTATCTCAATACGGACGGGAACGCCCTTCATCTCCCACTGGTTGAACTTCCAGCCCGCGCTCTGCTCGCTGTCGTCCAGCTTTACGCGAAGACCGGCGGCCTTTATCTCGTTATACAGCTCGGTCGCCTTCTCCAGAACGCCCTCTTTGTGCATGGCGATGGGCAGTATGACTACCTGAATCGGTGCTACCTTTGGGGGCAGCTTAAGGCCGCGGTCATCGCCATGAACCATTATCATACCGCCGATCATGCGGGTAGAAGTGCCCCAGGAGGTGGTATAGCAGTATTCCTGCTTGCCCTCGCGGCTCAGGTACTTGATATCGTAGCTGCGGGCAAAGTGATCGGACAGGTTGTGGGAGGTGCCCATCTGCAACGCCTTTCCGTCATGCATCAGCGCTTCCAGAGTATATGTGGCCTCTGCGCCTGCAAAGCGTTCGCTCTCGCTCTTGCGGCCGCGTACTACGGGGATCGCCAGCACGTTTACCATAAAATCATAGTATACGTTGAGCATACGGATGGTTTCTTCCTGCGCGTCCTCATGGGTTTCATGGGCGGTATGGCCCTCCTGCCAGAGGAATTCGGAAGTACGGAGGAAGGGACGGGTGCTCTTCTCCCAGCGCATTACGTTGCACCACTGGTTATACAGCACGGGCAGGTCGCGATAGGACTGTATCCACTTGGAATACATGGTTCCGATTATCGTTTCGCTGGTGGGTCGGATAGCCATGCGCTCCTGAAGCACCTCGTTGCCGCCCTGTGTTACCCATGCGACCTCGGGCGCGAAGCCTTCAACGTGCTCCGCCTCTTTCATCAGCATGCTTTCGGGTATCAGCAGAGGGAAGTATGCATTCTGATGACCTGTATCCTTGAAGCGCTGATCCATTTCCTTCTGCATGAGCTCCCATACGGCATAGCCGTAAGGCTTAATGGCCATACAGCCGCGAACATCGGTATAGTCGCACATATCGTTTTTGAGCACGATATCGGTATACCATTTCGCAAAATCCACGTCGCGGGGGGTTATCTCCTGAACGAACTGGTTTTCTTTCTTTGCCATAATTTCCTCCGGTATTATTAAGTAAATTTAATTTACAAATTAAAAGCCGCCCTGAATATAAGGGCGGCTGTTTTTTGTCCGCGGTACCACCTTAATTGGTTCTCGGCCGGCCTTAACGCTCTCCTGCGGCAGGGCATTTCCTCCCTGCGGAATACGGAACGGGAACCGACACGAAACCGCGCAGCCGCCCTTTCAGCCAGTGAAGCAGCCTCTCTTTTCGCAGTTGCGGGAGCATCGGGCTTTCCGCAATATCCTTATCTAAATATAGTCGATTATAGCATCACATATAGATTATGTCAATCAATCCAGCTTTAATATATCGTTCAGTATGTCGTTGAGCTCGCTGTCAAGGCCGTCATCTGCTTTGTCAGCGTCGTCATCGTCATGCTTTTCCTCGCTGACGACTTCGTCCACGGTCCATACCTTTTCCTCCTCTGGCTCCTGCCCCGCGTCGGGCTTCGTCACCTCATCGGGAAGCTCCCGGCCCTCGATATTGTATATGCTCTTTATGAGCTCCGCAGGGTTCCGGTACTCGTCCGGAGTATCTATCTTTTCCGTTTCCGGCTGCTGGCCGACGCCGATATGCTCGTAATTTTCAAGGAAGCCAGCGTAGTTTTCGGCTTGGCGGCGCACCGTATCTGCGGTGTTCCTGATATAATCCTGGAAGTACCTGGCCTGCTCCTCGGCAGCCTTTGCCCTCTTCTCGGCATCTGCAACGATAGCCGCGGCCTGCGCCCGGGCTTCGTCAAGTATTCCGTCCCTTTGGGCCTCCATATCGGCCTTTTCGCGCATGGCGGCGGCGATGATATCATCGCGCTTTGCCTCTGCGGCGCCAATTATGCGGTTCGCGGCGGACTTCGCGTCCGTGAGGGCGCTTACTACCGCGTCGTTTTTGTCCTGGTATTCCTTGATCCTGCGGTTCAGCTCCTGTATCTGCTGCTCCTTCTGTTCAAGTTCCCTCTGAAGCTCCTTCTTGCCGAACATCGTTTAGTCCTCCGTAAACATTATTTTAAAATCGGGTTCAAAAATTCATCTTCTGTTGGCCCACATCAGCCGGCGGCGCGTAACCCATATGCCGGTATCCCAGCGGCATCACCACGCGGCCCCGGGGCGTTCTCGCGATGAAGCCAAGCTGTATGAGATATGGCTCGTACACGTCCTCGATGGTGGTGGCATCGTCGCCTGTGGCGGCGGCTATGGTATCAAGGCCTACAGGCCTGCCGCCGAACTTTTCTATCATGGTGGCGAGCATGCGCCTGTCCACAGCGTCAAGGCCCATCTCATCTATGGCCAGCATATCCAGGCCAGCCCGGGCTGTCTCAAGATCTATCTCGCCATTGCCCCGCACCTGTGCGTAATCACGCACCCTTTTTAGCAGGCGGTTAACTATTCGCGGTGTACCCCGGGAGCGCGAGGCTATCTCAAGGGCGCCCTCTGTGTCTATCTTAACGTTGAGTATATCCGCGCTGCGCTCGATTATTTCCTTCAGTTCCTCCGGGTTGTACAGCTCAAGCTGCTCCTTTATGCCGAACCTGTCCCTGAGGGGAGATGTGAGCATGCCCATACGCGTCGTTGCGCCTATGAGGGTGAACTTTGGAAGATCCAGACGTATAGAGTGGGCGGATGGACCCTTGCCTATTATTATGTCTATGGAATAATCCTCCATGGCAGGATACAGTACTTCCTCAACGCTGGAATTCAGTCTGTGTATCTCGTCTATGAACAGCACATCGCCGGGGGCGAGATTTGTAAGTATGGCCGCAAGGTCGCCTGCATGGGATATTGCTGGGCCTGACGTTACCCGCAGGTTGCCACCCATCTCGTTTGCGACTATTGCCGCAAGCGTGGTCTTGCCGAGACCCGGCGGGCCATAGAAAAGGGCATGGTCCAGGGGCTCCCCTCTGTGCTTGGCCGCCTCTATGTATATGCGCATGTGTTCCTTGACGTTATGCTGACCTATGTACTCGTTAAGAAACCTGGGGCGCAGGCTGTATTCTATCTGCTCGTCCTCCATTGTCATGGAAGAGGTTATAAGTCTGTCGTCCATTTAAAAGCCGCTCCTCTTGCCCATTTCCCTGAGTGCCATGGTTATCATATCCTCTACCCTGCCGCATTCGCCTACTGCGGATACTGCACGCCCGGCACTTACGCCGTCGTAGCCCAGCGCAACCAGCGCCGCTATGGCCTCTGCACGCATATCCATGCTGCCGCCAGCCGACGGAATTGCGGCTGAGGAAGACGCCATCTCCTCCTCGGACACCTTTTCCTTAAGTTCCAGCAGCAGCCTTGCGGCGGTCTTTTTTCCAAGGCCAGGTATCCTGTCAAAGGCCGCTGCGTTCTGGGTAACTATCGCCATGGCGATATCCTGCGGACTGAGCTTGCTGAGTATGCTAAGGGCAAGCTTTGGCCCTACCCTGTTCACGGCTATGAGCCTGCGGAACATCTCCCGCTCTTCTTTTGTATAGAAGCCGTACAAAGCTACCCCGTCCTGAGTTATGTTGAAGTGAGCAAGAAGCTTTGCCTCCCTGCCTGCGGTTATCTCGCGCAGCGTACTGTCCGGGCACAAAAGCTCGTACCCTACCCCTGCGGCCTCCACTACCGCCCTGTCTATGCCTTTCTCGTCCACTATGCCCTTTATATATGCGTACATTATGCCTTACCCTTACTTTATCCTGAATTCTGCCCTGGACACTTCGGAGGTGTTGGCATGGCATATGGCCGCGCCCAGCGCATCCGCAGCATCGTCCGGCTTTGGTACGGTCTTGAGATTCAGCAGCAGCTTTACCATCTGCTGCACCTGCTTTTTATCTGCATGTCCGTTTCCGGTTACGGCAAGCTTTATCTGCATGGGCGTGTACTCGTAAAGGGGTATCCCTCCCTGCTGTGCCGCCAGCATGGCCACGCCGCGCCCGGCGCCAACCTGTATAGCTGTGGTGGCGTTATGGTAGAAGAACAATTCCTCAAACACCGCACAGTCAGGCTTGTACAGCCGCAAAAGCTCGTTTACGCCGGCATACAGCATATCCAGCCTCTCGGGGAAAGGCGTTCCCACCTTTGTTTCCACAACGCCATAGTCCAATGGGCGCACCTTTCGACCATCGGCCTCCAGCACGCCGTAGCCCAATATTGCATAGCCCGGATCTATCCCCAAAATAATCAAAATCTGCCGCTCCGTTAAAAATACAATAAATCATTATATATTGTACCATGGGCGGCAGATTTTAACAACTTATTCCTCCGCTGCTTCTTCCATTCCCTCCGCGTCTTCTATTCCTTCAATATAGAGGTTTATATCCTCCAGCGCGTCAAACTCCATGCCTGCGGCAAGCTCGTCGTACGTTTCGCTCCCGGCGGGTATGTCCAGCAGGCACACCTCTGTCTTTTCGAAGCTCTGCTGATCTGCCTCGAATACGGCTATCTTGCCGTTTTGTTCCCCGGTAAAATAGTGTTCCGGGCAGCAGTAGCCGAACTCCCGGTAAAGCGCCATCTTGCCGTCCTTTAGCTCATAATTGTAGCCGCCGTACTGCTGCATGATCCCTTCTGCCTCTCGGGCTGTCGCCGTTATGTTCTCACCCCGTTCTATTATGTGACCGCACTCGAATATGTTCACCGTAGTAACGGCGAACTTTTCCTCTGCGGCAACAGGCGTGTCCTCCTGTTCCTCCGGTTCCTTCACCGTAATACTCTCCGGCTGCTGCGGCTCACTTGTTCTTCCCGCGAACCAGCCCATGCCAAGGCCCATGGCAAGTATTATCAAACCCAGCACAGTGGCCGTATAGTACCCTTTTCGGTTAAGATTCATATATCCATCACGCTCCTTTTTGCCTTATTATTTCCAAAGAAGCGCAAAAAAACACGGGAGAGCTTTATGCTCCCCCGCGTTTTTCTATTGGAGGGTTATCGTATCAGTCTACATTCTGGCGCTTCTTGGCGTTTTCCTCAAGCTCCTTCAGCTTTGCTACAGGATCCTTTACCTTCGCAAGGAATATCATAGCGGCGATGATGTAGGGCTTAAAGGAAGCTTCCTTGTAAAGAGGATCGCGATAGCGATCGAATACGGAAGCGGCCACCTCGCCGTGCTCGCAGGAAACATCAGTAATATCTGCGGGCAGGCAATGCAGATACAGGGCCTTGCCTTCCTTGGTCAGGGACATCATTTCTTCGGTGCACTCCCAATCCTTATGCTCGGCGTTCTGTGCCAGCAGTCTCTTCTCCAGAGCCTTTATGCCGTCCATGTCGCCCTTGCCGTAAAGGTCGGTACGCTCTTCCATAGCCTTGAAGGGAGCCCAGCTCTTGGGGTAGACCACGTCGGCGTCCTTGAAGGCTTCCTTCATATCGTTGGTAATCTCGAACTTGCTGCCTGCCTTTTCGGCGTTCTTCCTGGCAACTTCCACTACCTCGTCCATTACTTCATAGCCCTCGGGGTATGCGAGGGTCACATCCATGCCGAGACGGGTGAAGAGGCCGATAGCGCCCTGAGGTACGGAGAGGGGCTTGCCGTAGCTGGGGGAATATGCCCAGGTCATGGCCAGCTTCTTGCCCTTCAGGTTCTCGATGCCGCCCAGCTCGTGGATAACATGGAGACTGTCCGCCAGTATCTGAGTGGGGTGATCTATATCGCACTGGAGGTTTACAAGGGTGGGCTTCTGCTCGAGCACGCCGTCCTTGTTGCCCGCTGTCACGGCGTCAACCACGTTGTGCATATAGGTGTTGCCCTTGCCGATGTACATATCGTCGCGGATACCGATAACGTCAGCCATAAAGGAGATCATGTTGGCGGTCTCGCGGACGGTCTCGCCGTGGGCTATCTGGCTCTTGCCCTCGTCCAGGTCCTGCACCTCCAGGCCCAGCAGGTTGCAGGCGGAAGCGAAGGAGAAGCGGGTACGGGTGGAATTGTCCCTGAACAGGCTGATGCCAAGGCCACTGTCGAATATCTTGGTGGAGACGTTGTTCTCGCGCAGATGCCTGAGGGCGTCGGCCACTTCATATACGGCCTGGATCTCGTCGTCAGTCTTCTCCCAGGTAAGGAAGAAGTCGCCATTGTACATATTCTCGTAGTTCAGATTTTCCAGCTTATCGGTAAACTGTTTAACGTTGCTCATCTTATTCCTCCGAATAATATTTTAAATTATTATTTTAGCGAATGTTGTTGTTGGTCTTGCCTGCGCGGAACTGGCACACGTCGTCGGTCTTGTTCTCGCCCTTGTACATGGTGGGGGTGAGGGCATAGACCGCGGCGCAGGTGGCCAGATCCTGCTTCCAGGTGATCTCGTTGGGGGCATGGGCCTGGCTCTCGGCGCCGGGGCCAAAGCCTACGCAGGGGATACCGTAGCGGCCCTGAATGGATACGCCGTTGGTAGAGAAGGTCCACTTGTCGATGAGGGGGCGATGGCGCTTATCCATTGCGGAGGGCGCACCTATGCGCTGGTCGCCAAAGAGCGCCTTGTGAGCGTCGGCCACTGCCTGAACATGGGCGGCGGTCTCCTTATTTATCCAGGTGGGGAAGTAGCATTCAGTCTCGTATACCAGGCCTGTCCAGGATGGACGGTCATACATGTACATGGATACCTTTACATCCTTTGCGTACTTCTTGCAGGAGGGCAGGTTGCGGATCTCTTCGAGGCAGGAATCCCAGGTCTCACCGGCAGTCATGCGGCGGTCAAGGGATACGGCGCAGGAGTCCGCTACAGCGCAGCGGGAGGGAGAGGTATAGAATATCTGGGAGGCCGTTATGGTGCCGCGGCCCAGGAAGCGTGCATCTTCCCAATGCTCGGGATTGTATTTGGCGTCCAGCATCTTCACAAGGCCCTTTATCTCGGTGGAATCGGCAGCGTCGTTCTCGTTGAGTGCGCGCACATCCTCCAAAATGTCCGCCATCTTGTAGATGGCGTTGTCGCCGCGCTCAGGGGCTGAGCCGTGGCAGGATATGCCCTTCACGTCCACCCTTATCTCCATACGGCCGCGGTGGCCGCGGTATACGCCGCCGTCGGTGGGCTCGGTGGATACCACGAACTCGGGAACTACCTTATCCTCATTGTAGATATACTGCCAGCAAAGGCCGTCGCAGTCCTCCTCCTGTACGGAAGCAACTACCAGAATCTTATAGCCCTCAGGAATGAGGCCCAGATCCTTCATAATCTTCGCGCCGTAAACGGCAGATACAACGCCGCCTTCCTGATCGGAACCGCCGCGGCCATATATAATCTCATCGGTCTCATAGCCCTTGTAGGGATCCTGCTCCCAGTTGGCGATGTTGCCTATGCCAACGGTGTCTATATGCCCGTCAAAAGCTATGATCTTGTCGCCGGTACCCATCCAGCCAAGGGCATTGCCCTGAGGGTCTATCTCAGCCTTATCAAAGCCAAGCTTCTTCATTTCTTCAATAGTACGCTTTACGACGCCCTCTTCCTCGCAGCTCTCGCTGGGAATGGCGATAAGGTCCCTGAGGAACTTTGTCATGTCGGGGATATAGCTTTGTGCAGCTTTCTTGACGCCTTCGTAATCCATCTTGTCTTTTCCTTTCTGTGGTTGAGGTATGTTTTAGCAAATATAAACTGAGTTACTGTTTGGGACGCTTGCCCATGTTTCCTTTGATAATTATATAACGGCTCAGACTTTATTTCAATCATAAAACCTAAATATTTTTTAGGTTTTTGCAAAATATTTTTTACGCCGCCCCGCACATATCCGATACGCGCCTTATCTCCTTATCACCTGCCCGAAAGCGCCCCCTGTAAGCTCTCCTGCCGCTATTGCAGGCTTCCCGTTTACGAAAACATAATCCATTCCGGCGGCGCACTTGTCCGGATCCGCATAGCTTCCACGTTCCTTTACTTCCGCCGGATCGAATACGTTCACGTCTGCACAGAGGCCCTCCTTGAGCAGCCCCCTGTCCGCTATGTTCAGCGCCTTCGCCGGGGTATACGTCATGGCCTTTACGGCTGCCTCCAGCGTCATATCCCGCCGCTCACCTACAAATCGCTGTATTATTCTGGCGTAGGTGCCGTATAGCCTGGGGTGGGGCCTGCCTGATGCGGGGTATATGGAGTCGGATATCACGCTGGCAAAGCCGCAGTTAAGTATCCGGGCGATATCCTCCTCGCAGGTAATGAAGTCTATCATTGTTATGGCACAGTTTTCCTCTATGAGCATGTCGCATACGCAGTTTACGGGGTCAGTCCCCCGCGCCTTTGCAATATCCTGCACCGTCATGCCCTCAAAGCGCTTGTTGGCGGGCGTATTCAGGGTAGACATGATTATGTTTTCCCAGCCCACCATGCCGGCGATATTATCAAAGCCCTCTCCGCCCCTTTCAATGCGGTCCCGGAGTCGGTCCCGGTTTGCTTTTCCCTTCAGCCGCTCGATCGTTGCCGCCGTACCGCCTTCAATGAATTCAGGGGGCAGTATGTGCATGAGCTGTGTCGAACCGGCGGTGTAGGGATAAGCGTCGCAGGCGATGTTCAATCCACGCTCACGGGCAGAACGTATAAGTTCAAGCCCTTCGGGTATCCTGCTGTTCCAGTTGCGCTTGCCCATTGCCTTCAGGTGGCTGATATGCACATGGGCATGGAGCGTCTCGCCAATCTTTATTACCTCGCGTATGGCGTCGCACACGCCGTCCCCTTCCTGACGCATATGGAAGGTGATGGGTATATCGGTATTGCGCAGCGGCTCAAGGCCGCTGATAAGCTCATCGGTGGTAAGGAAGCACTCCGGCGCGTAGCCAAGGCCCAGGGATACGCCCATGGCTCCCGATGCAAGCTCCCGTTCGAGTATTTTTCGAAATTTCCTTGTCTCAGCTTCAGTCGGGTGCTCTCCGCCGAGCACAGAGGACCACACCACGCCGCATCCCAACAGCATTCCGCAGTTCAAAGGCAGCGCTATGCTGCCGAGCGACCTGAAATACCCTGCCATCGTGTCGGTGCTTACATATGGGAGTATATCCCCTATCACCGGGCGCAGGTAGTTGAGCAAACCTTTGTTGCCCTTATCTACGGGTGCCGCGCTCATGCCGCAGTTGCCGTTTATTACGGTGGTCAAGCCCTGACTAAGCTCCAGCGCGCCGAAATTATCCCGAAAGGCAGCCATGTCGCCATGGCGGTGTATGTCTATAAAGCCCGGGGTAACGGCCCTGCCCTCCGCGTCTATCACGGTGTGCGCTGCCCTTTCGGGTATGTGGCCTATCCTGGCTATTTTGCCATCTGCTATGGCAACGTCGGCCTTATATGCCGCGCCGCCTGTTCCGTCTATGATGTTCCCGTTTTTTATCACAAATTCATACATTGCTCTTCACCATTTGCTATTTTAATGCAACGGGCAAAGTTTATCAACGCTTTGGATAGCGTTTGGGCGCAAAATATGTTAATCTTATTTAAACACATGTTTTGAGGTGAACCGTAATGCCTACCGTATTCATAACAGGCGCTTCAAGGGGCATAGGCAGGGCGGCGGCGCTGCTTTTCGCAGGGCAGGGTTATCTTACCGCCGTAAACTACAACCGCTCGGAAGCAGAGGCGCTGTCCCTTATAGATAAAATCAGGTCCTTTGGCGGCCACGCTGTGGCAATACAGGGCGATGTTTCCGACTTTACCCGCTGCGCCGAAATGATAAAAAAAGCAGAAGACGCCTTCGGCCCTGTCGATACCCTGATAAACAACGCGGGGATATCCTGCGATAAGCTCTTTACGGACACCTCTCCTGAGGATTGGAGCAGGACCTTCGCTGTAAACGTCGGCGGGGCGTACAACTGCTGCCGTGCGGTGCTTCCCGGCATGATATCGCGAAAGAGGGGCAGCATAGTCAACGTTTCATCCATGTGGGGCGTCACCGGCGGAAGCTGCGAGGTAGCGTACTCCGCCTCCAAGGCGGCGGTGATCGGCCTCACCAGGGCTCTTGCAAAGGAGATGGGGCCCTCGGGAATACGCGTTAACTGTATCGCTCCCGGGGTGATAGATACCGACATGAACGCCCGGCTGTCCGCCGACGATATGGCGGCTCTGGCCGGCGAAACTCCGCTTTGCCGCATAGGCACCCCGGAAGAAGCGGCAGAGGCCATATTCTACCTTGCCTCGGATAAGGCGCGGTTCATAACCGGCGCGGTGCTTAACGTAAACGGCGGAATAGTTATATAGCAATATAACGGCAAAGGGCGCACCCGTTTGGGCACGCCCTTCTTATTCCGTTGTATCAAGCCGTCTTTTGCAGCATGGAGAGAAGATCGCCAACGCTGTGTATGCTCGATTCGTCGTCCACTATTATTCCGAATTCGTCCTCTACACTGAGTATGAGCTCTGTCACGTCCAGTGAATCGAGGTTGAGGGAATCGACTGTGGATTCGGGGGTTACCTGCTCTCCAGGTACGCCTGCGATCTCGTGAACAAGCTCGCGTATGCGCTCAAGTTCCTGCATATTTATGATTCCTCCGCTTCGCAGCATATTCAATAATACTGCAAATATTGATAAAAAATACCTTGAATATTCTATATTCAGATCGGCCTTCTGTCAATATTTATTTTCTTTACGCAATCTATGGTGCTAAAGTGATTTATGATATACAATATAGCGATAAGCCCATGAATTTACGAAAGGAGCCTGTCGTATGGCACGCAAGAGCAAAAAACAGAAGAAAAGGGCCACCGCCATGCGTTATTTGGTGGTGCTGCTTCTTATCGCGCTCTTTGCCCTTGTGGTAAGCATGGCAATGAAAGAAGGGGGCCTGGACACAGGAAGCCTTGACCTTTCCAAGATAGATTTATCCAAGCTGGACTTTTCGAATATACATCTGCCGGACATAAAGCTGCCGGAGATAGACATAAATATCAACCTGCCCGGCTCCGGGCAAAATCCGTCCCTTTCCCAGCCCGGCGCTTCGCCTACCCCGGCGCCAGAGCCTGAGCTGCACGTATATATGATAGACGTAGGCCAGGGGGACTGTATGCTGCTTGTATCCCCTAACGGCAAGACTATGCTGGTAGACGCCGGCGAAAGCACCGCCCTGTACTCTGTGCGCACTTTCCTGAAGCATATGGACATAAAGCACCTTGACGCAGTCGTAGCCACACACCCCCACAGCGATCACATAGGCGGCATGGCGGGCGTGCTGGGTACCGTGGACGTGGATACCTTCTACATGCCGGACGTTGCAAACGAATCCTCCGAATACCGCGATATGATGTCCGCTCTCAATAAGCAGGTGGTAAAGGTAGTAAAGCTATCCGTGGAGAATACTCCTACCATACCCTGGGACAGCGACGTTTCAATAGAGGTGCTTGGGCCGTTTGAAGATGTTCCATACAAGAGCCTCAACGACTACAGCGCTATCTTCCGTGTAAAATTCGGCGGCACATCCATGCTGTTCACCGGCGATGCAGAGGGGCCGGATACTCTTACGGCAGAATACACCACCCTCGCACGCTTTACGCCGGACAAGCTCAAATGTACCGTGCTGAAGGTAGCTCACCACGGCTCCCTTTCCTCCACCTCCGACGCTTTCCTGGCAGCCGCAGACCCTGACTACGCGGTGATATCCGTTGGGAAGGGCAACGAATACGGCCACCCCCACCAGAGCACGCTGAACAAGCTTGATAATATGGGCGTAAGGGTGTTCCGCACCGATGAGCTGGGCACCATACATATAGCCATGGACGGTGAAAACGTAAGGATATCCGCCTATGAACCAAAGAGCGTAACCATATGGCCCTCGGTAAAGGACTTATTCAAAAAATAATGAAAAGGATCTATTGTCGTGAAAAAGCCGCTCAGAATACTGCTTGTAATACTTCTAGCCATAGTGCTGCTCTTCCTCGGCTACTTCGCCTACGTAATGCTGTCCTACAGCCGGTTGGAGGATAACCTCCCGCTGGATGTTCAGGGTGAAGCCGATAAAACGGCCGCAGCAGGCGTCCCTTACAATATACTTTCCTACAACATAGGCTTTGGTGCGTATGAACCGGACTACGGCTTTTTCATGGACGGCGGCAAAGAATCCTGGGCATTTTCCGAGAAACGGCTGATAGCCAATATGGAAAACATAGCTGAGTTTATAAATAGCCAGAACGCAGATATATGCATATTGCAGGAGGTGGATCAGAACGCCACCCGCACCTATCACTTTGACGAAAGGGAATTCCTCACTGAGAAACTTGCCGGTTATAGTTCCGTCTGGGCGGAAAACTGGAATTCACCCTTCTTGTTCTATCCCTTCATTAAGCCTCACGGCAGCACGCTTGCCGGCATCATGACCTTCTCGATGCCCGGCATCTCTTCCGCATTGCGCATAAGCCTCCCTATAGAGACTGGCCTTATGAAGCTGGTGGATCTGGACCGCTGCTACTCCGTATCCAGAATACCCGTAAATAACGGCCGCGAGCTGGTGCTCTACAACCTGCACCTCTCCGCCTACACCTCTGACGGCAAGATAGCCGAAGAGCAGCTGAAAATGCTCATAGAAGACATGTCCGCCGAGTACGGCAAGGGCAATTACGTCATAGGCGGAGGCGATTTCAACAAAGACCTTCTTGGCGACTCTGCTGCCGTGTTCGGCGTAAACGGGGGCGAATATACCTGGGCGCAGCCCATACCCGACGGCATATTTGCAGATACCGGCCTTACGCTGGTAGTGCCGGAGGGCAAGTCAGGCCCCGTCCCCACCTGCCGCAACGCGGACGGCCCATATAACCCGGAGCAGTACATACTTACCGTGGATGGTTTCATCGTCTCTGACAACGTAAGGGCGGAGCATGCAGAAGCCATAGACACGGGCTTCGCCTACTCCGACCACAACCCCATAAGCATGACGTTTACGCTGATGGATCGATAGACAAAAATACTCCCCCGGTTTACGCCTGGGGAGTCAGTCTGTCAAAAAACCCCAGGGTTGATAAGGGGCCGCAGCCCCTTATGTTTAA